>OCVV011248838.1_pt1 | contig 65959 bp, 84 predicted proteins | sample 1539721 | NCBI WGS metagenome assembly OCVV01 (sample SAMN02144230, study PRJEB22623) | gut metagenome | biome: sheep rumen | host: Ovis aries | place: New Zealand
GGGTACTCAATCACGGTCCTGAGTCTTGTTATCTTTACCTCCTTGTCTTCGAGAGGCCCTCGTAGGGCCTCGGTGACGGCCTTTGGTATTTCAGCGAATTCGTCAAGGAAGAGCACCCCGTTATGTGCCAGGGATATCTCTCCGGGACGGATGTCGTCTGATGCGCCGCCGCCGAGAAGAGCGGGGAACGATATCGAGCAGTGGTGAGGAGCTCTGAAAGGAGGTCTTTTCTCGTCACGGTTTTTTATGTTCCCGGCTAGGGAGTATATGCCTGCCGTGACGGCGCTTTGCATGAAGCCCAGAGGGGGAAGGAGTTCCGCAAGGGCCTTTGCGCATGTGCTTTTCCCCGACCCCGGGGCGCCCACGAAGATGATGTTGTGTCCGCCTGAGGCTGCTATTTCGAGAGCCCTTCTTGCTGCTACGTTCCCCGCGTGTATGAGGTCCCATGCAAGGGGTTTTTTCTCCTTTTCCTGAGGGAACGTGAGGTCGTGCAGCTCTTTCACCTCGTCGGTCTTCCCTGTCAGCACTTTGACGGCTTCTCCGAGGGTATCGACCGGATAGACCTCTACTCCGCCTGCGAAAGGAAGGAGCTCTTCGGCGTTCGCCTTCGGCACTATGAGGGATAGTCCTTCCCTTTTTGCGAGAAAGAGGGCCGGGACGCATCCGGGTACGCTCCGGACGGAGCCGTCAAGGCCGAGTTCGCCTGCGATGAGGTACTTTTCGTGGGATAGGAACTGTGCCTGCTCGCTTGCCCCGATGACCGCAAGGGCTATGGGGAGGTCGAAGCCGCATCCACTCTTGCGGAGGTCTGCCGGTGCGAGGTTGATGACAATTTTCTTTCCGGGGATATTATACCCGTTAGCCTGTAAGGCTGTCACCGTCCTAAGGAGGCTCTCCCTCGCGGCGGTATCGGCCAGGCCCACAAGATGGATTCCGATATTTGAGGTGGCGATTTCTGTTTCAACGGTGACCGGGACAGCCTGGATGCCGACTGTCTTGAATGACTTGAGTGTGGTTATCATAGGTAATCGTATATTTTTTCTGTATTGAATGAAAACAAGTCCTTATCTCCGATGATAAGGAAGTCCACGAGCTTGATTTGGAGTGTGTTGAGCGCCTTTTTGATTTCCTTGGCGGTGTTTATATCGTTTAAAGATGGTTCAGATTCACCTGTAGGGTGGTTGTGTACGATGATGACGCCGTCTGCGAGGATATCGATAGCCGTGCGGCATATCACTTTTACGTCAAGGTTGCATTTGTGCTGTGTCCCGACGCTTATGGTCTCGAAGCCGATGATGCGGCTTGCGTTGTTCGTGAAGACCGCGACGGCGGTCTCCCTCCAGCTGTTCTCTTCCTTGAAGATTTTCTCTTTGAGCCACTGCAGCAGTTTTTCCGGTTCTTGTATGCAGGGACCGAGTTCGCCTATGCGTTTTACGCTAGTACTGTACTGATAGGAATATTCTTTCATTTTGATTGTCGTTTTTGATGATTTTGTCATCTTCGTTTGTGATATAGGAAAGGATTTCCGAGGCGGCGTCACCGCGTTTGAAGTAATGGCAGTAGGTCGGAACGACGAGGTATCCGTCGATGTAGTTGTTCTGCGTGTCGGTGACGACCCAGTAGAAGGGCTCAAGGTGTTTTTCCCTGTTTATGGTAAAGAACATATAAAGGATAACTTCTTCTTGGCGTTCTTTGTCAAGCAGTATTTCCTTGATCCGGGTGGGGATGTTATGCCGTGTAAACGGTTTCATGTCGAACTGCATGAGTTGTCCTTTCGGGAATGCCAGCTCAGCGCATTCCGTCTCTTTCCAGGGACGGATGTAACTGCTTACCTGGGTATTACAGAAGGCGTTCCCGGTTGTGATGCAGTTCGTCTGTTTATCAAACCGTTTCCAGCCGGAGGCGATGATTTGTCGCCCTTTGTTGTTGTAGGTCGCTTTTTTCATGGCGTTTGAGGGAGTTGTATTAACCTTTGTGGAGCCTTTCAGTCCGCCACGGGGTCTCCGACACCGTAGGCGGGCTTGAAAGGACGGAACTGGTAAATACAACGGAAAACGGGCGAGTGAGCACCGGAGGAAAAATACTACCCTTCACGGGTGGAGATTTTTCCTCCGGGCGCAGCCGCCGCGACTGGGACATGAAAATGAAACGGACTCTTTATGGGAGCCCGTTTCATCATTTGTCTGTTATCGTTGTTATTCATTTTCCGTGAAATAGGGTAGTCCTTCGGCTAGGATTCCCCTGACGAGGTAGTAAGCTTCATAGAGTCCGCTGGGGCATGAGGCTTCACAGAGGAAGTAACCGTCCTGTTCCTTGATGATTCGGTCTCCGTGTTCACGGTCGTCAAGGATAGTGTTCCGTATGGTTCCGTTAGCCCTTGCCGTGTCGATGTTCTCATGTCCGTAATCCCATTCCGCAAGGTGTTCAAGGGCCTTCCTTGTCCATCCTCTCTTCACCCATTTCTTCACTTGTTCGAAGGAATCCTTATCAGAGGGCTGGTTGGTATCCAGCCTTACAATTTCATAATAAAACATATAGGTATCAGTTTTCGTAAATAATGTCAATTTCAGGGCTTTCGTGTATCTCTGGATTATAAAGCACGTCGGCTCCTTTGCGGATGGCTTCTTCACGTGAGGCGCAGGGGTAGTCGCAACCGTCTACGTGACAGTTCCACTTCTCGTCCCAGTACCACGCACCGGGCTCGTCGACGGAGAAGTAATGCTCCTCACACTCTTTCCCCTTGTATGTGTATCGACGCATTACGGGGTGGCAACCTTTTCGGCAACCCTCGTCACTCTTGTATATAAGTGTTCTGCACATGAGAGGAAAAATTTTTTATAGTTGGTATGCTATTATCAATAGTTCCTCGGCTTGTTCTTTCAACAGGTTTTTCTCCTTTTCCGTGAGGACATCTATATTCTTGAAGCCTCCGTTGGCTGTCAGTTTGTTGATAGACTTAACCAGGAGCGCTTCGAAGGGCGTCAGGGACTGCTTGTCCCTTTCTCCCGGAATAAGGATTTTGGTGAAAGGAGGAGTGACGGTGACTGCCCGCACGATTTCTTTTTCCCCGTTTTTAACCCTGATGGTCCAGTTGTCATCCCTTTCTTCGCCCTCGACGTCCATTTCAATGACAGTCTCGGGGAATTCTTTCGAGACTTCCATAAGGTCATCGTCCGAGTCATACCACTTGGCGTCAAAGACGATTCCACTGTCGGGTGAATCGTCTTTCTCTATGTTGTACCCGGAGCGGTCTTCTATTGCCTTGAAAATTTCTTTTGCTTTTTTCTCATCATCCGTATTTACAGTGATGAAGTAGTTTGAACAGTATCCCATGGTGTTATTTGTTAGATAAGTAATCTGCCATTCCAAAGATGATATCGAGGAATAATGGATTTAGTTCATTTGTCAGGTCGCACAAAGGAACGTCTTCTTTGTACATGTCTCGTTTGTCACGCAGGAAGGAACCTTCCTTGTTGATGATTACCCACGATTCGTCAAGGTCGACGGCTTTTTCTCCCGACGGGAGGGTGATGAGTTTGTCTCCGGAGTAGTTATTGATTATTCCGAGGGCTTGTTTTAGCAGTTCCCTGGTCTGGGATGCGTATGCATTTGCGAATGAATCGCAGTCCGGGTACGGGTAAATCGGCCTTGGCCATTCGAGCGGTTTTTCGTTATTTCCCGTTTTGTTCAGGGCGACGTGAGTCATTTGCATGTCTTCGATGTTATCTTTGATTTTTTCGACTGCTTCGTCGACAATCCGGGCGAATTCCTTTTCCGACGGATTACAGGGGTCGGTGACACTGATTGTAACCGTGGCTTCGGGAGAGAAGGAAACCGTGTAGGTTGATATCTTGGCTCCGAATGCCTCAGCTTTCCAGATATCCAGGAGTTCTTTCATCATGCTCTTGCAGGCTTTCATGTCGGCAAGGACATCCTCAGGGTCTTCCGGGGCTCCGTTCTGTCCCTTGCCGTCCCGGATCCAGAGCTGTGCTTCATCCCATGGATCATAGCCGTCAATGTAATCCTCAAGGGCGCTGATAAGCTCCTGCGGTTTATTGGTCTTAGGAAGGGTAACGAAGAAATCCTGGCCTTCTGGAGAGTATTTCTGTATCTCGATTTCGTCCGAATATTTTCTTACGTCCCAGTCGTTTTCCTCTGCTATGGAGAGGAGTTTTTTGATTGTTGTCATGGTTGTGTTGTTTTCAGTTTTCGATTTTCCAGAGCCAGACTTTGCCAGAGTATTTTGTTTCGACACAGGCGTCAGGTTCCGCCATGTGCGGCATTGATTCTTTCCAGTCCTCGGCATAGAGGTAGAAGTAACTCCCGTGTTCGATTTTCGGGGCGTCCTCTTTTGCTCCTATGAGTTCCTGGAGAGTGACAACGTCGGTGTAGTTCACGGTTCCTCCGTCAACGAGCAGTCCGGCGTCGTCGGCGGCTTTGAGTATGTCTATTGCTTTCATGGTTTTTGTCTTGTTTATTTGCGCTTTTTAGTGGCTTTGGTGATGAGCTCTTTCCCTGTGTCGATGACGATGGAATCAGGCATGGGGCCTCCGTTCTTGATGAAGAATTTGGCACGGCAGGCGTCCTCGAAGTACTTCATCGGGAATTCTTTTCCCGGGAAGGAATCGGGATCGAATTCTCCTCTAAGCCAGAAGAGCCAGCGTTTTTCGTCTTTTCTCCATTCGAACTGGAAGAGTTCAAGTGGAGCGTAGAAACTGAGGCCGGTGTAGTTGTTTAGGGTGGTAGCTATTTTCTTTCGAGTTTGCAGATTTCTTCTGGAAAGCAGAACACTTCATCGTCATTTCCTTCTATCTTTACCACCCACATAGGCATGGATTCTATGTCACATTCCTCTGCTGTGGCGCGACGGATGACCTTGAACGGTCTGCCGTTGTAGTCGGACATGTCGGAGTAGGGAGAGCGGAAAGTATCGGCGAAACCGGTTGTCTCGTAGAGGGTGAAACAGTCTTCTATGAAGACTGTGAGCTGCTCATCGGTCATGTCTTCACGGTCGATTCCGTCCCATTTGGCCTTGAAGGCCTTTTCACGGTCCTTGGAGCTTCTGGTGACGGTAAGGATTCCATATTTTTTTTCTTCAATTACGCTTTTCATGCAGGTCATAGGGTCGCGTTTGGTCTTACCGAACATCTCCTCGTGGCAAACTAGAGCCAGTGAGAGGTCGTCTATGGCACGGTCGATGTTCTTTTTGATTTTGACTTCCGTCGAGCATGGCGCCGGTGAACGGTACGGCCAGTAGCCGCTCTTGGTGATACCTTTCAATGTTTCGAGGTTGTCCGATAGCAGCGTACCGATATCTTTCTTGTCTTCGCCGGAGAGCTGCTGACGAATCATCAAGATGTTGTAGTGCTCACCGGCCCGGTTTTCCGGGTTGGAGGAAACGAAGGTGAGGTCTTCGACACTTTCGGAGATATCATAGTTCATCTCCTGTGCGAGTGACCTCGCCTTTTCCACATTCTCCTTAAAGGTAGCCAAGGCGTCATTGAAGTCAGTGGATGCTTTGAGTACTTTGACTTGGCTTTCGAAATTGCTTGCGGTGTCCCTGAGGACGATGAAAATTTCTTTTGACTTTGACATGGCGTTTTTTCGTTTTCATTTGTTGAACATCCCGGTATTATACCATTCTTCCGACACCCAGATGTTGTCGGGGATTGGTCCGGCATCAATGAACATGCGAATCATCTCGATTCCGGTATAGCCGTTAAGGGAACGGTTGTAGGTGTTCCTGTAGGCTATCATGAAACGTTTGTCAGGGTGCTGTCTTGCGACCGAGTACATCTTCTTGATGGATTCGGTTATCTCCTTGGATGGGATGGAACGGAACCCGTTGTTAATCCGTACTCGCAGGTCCTTGGTCGGAATGGCGTAGGAGTGGCCTTTTAGGCCCTCCCCGCATCCGTAAACTGCACCGAAATTGAGCCGCGCCACCTTGGCGGCCCCGGCGCCGTGGCGTCCTTCGGGGTTCGAGCCGAAGACGAAGATGGTATCGTCAGCCGGGGTGATGTTTCCTGTGTAATGATTCATAATGAAATAAGTTTTAGTCGTGACAGACAGTCTTTCCGTGGCGGAGCTGTGACAGGATTGCGAAGTAGCGCTCCTGTTCGGAGCCCTCGGAGTTTTCGGCGCAGTCCCAGAAGTAGTCTTCTGCGGCCTCGCGGCTTGCGAAAGTCATTTTACTGCCGTAGCAGGTGACGGTAATCTTTGTTTTCATGTTGTGATTGATTTATGATAGTACGAGGTCTTGTGGATCCGGGAGGCCGTCGGGACGTATTTGTCCTTTTGTGTTCCACATCTCTACGATTCCACCTTCAATCCTTCCCACGATGGTCGTTTCTCCGTAGAAGTTCCTTGCGAAGTCGTCGATGATGACGCTGAGTCCGCTGCGCGTCGTGACCGATGCCCCGGTTCGCGCTTGTTCAATGTCAAACGGTTTCATTTTCGTTCTCCTTTTCATAGACATAATCCACGTAAGCGGGGTCCTTGCAGGCCTTGACAGCAAGGCGGTCGGCCTGTTCGTTGTACTTGACGTTGTGGTGTGCTTGTACCTTGAGAAAATAGAGGTTTACGCCCTGGCCGCGAAGCGATTCTACGATTCCGTCCATTTTCTGCCAGAGGTCGTTGTTTTTCTTGCGCTTCCAGCCGTTGTTCATCGTTCCCACGATGATCTGGCTGTCACTGAGGATAGTGACGGTAAATTCATTCTCGCCGCGCTTCCTTGCGTTCGAGATGAGTGTTTCGGCGAATTCGAGTCCCTTGATAACGGCCGTTATCTCCATGCGGTTATTGGTCGTGAGGCGGTAACCTCCGAAGGCCTCATATACCTGGTTGTCATCGGTGATGGCTATCATGGCCGCGCCGCCGGGGCCGGGGTTGCCGGAGCAGGCTCCGTCTGTGAATATCTTGATTTTCATAAGGCGTGTGTGTTTTACTCTGATATTTCCTCAATGAAACGGTCATGGATGGGAATTGGTACGTTGCAGCGTGTGTAACCGAAGTTGTATCCGAATGCGTTGCTGGTGTAGAGGAAATTTCCTCCGAAGGTCTGCATCATACCTTGTGGCTTGATGAGGGGTTCAGCGTAGGAGTGGTTTTCTTCCCAGATTTCCCTTTTCACGAGGTAGAACTGTTTTTCGGGGTCTTTGCCGTTGGCATTGCACCAGGCAATAGCCTCTTCTTTTGTGCAGTCCCAGAAGAGATAGGCGCTGTCAACGCGGTTGGAAAGTCCGTTGTTGGAGTAGTCTCCGGCTTTGCAGACGTAGACGGAGTGGAGTACGTGTTTCATGGCTTGTGCGTTTTATTTCCAGAAGTCGTCTTCGGTGAATTCTGTGCTTTCGTACTCGTTGAAGATGACGTCGTCCGGTACGAGTTCGTCAGCATTTATCATGTCGTGGTATGAAGGGGAGTCGTAGTCTACGTTCATCACCTGGGCGAAGGTTCCTTCGTTTGCCAGCTCGATGAGGTAACGTTCTTTGAGTTGGACCAGATGTTCCCTGGTTAAGTCATGTACGTTCATAGTCCGTTTTTTTAGTCGTTGTGTTTCGTTTGTAGCTTTGCAAGGATTTTATCCCGGCGTGGGAGTATTCCCACGCAGAAGGGGAAAAATCTGTGCAAGCGATATCAAACGAAACTTCCTTTCCGTAGGGTTTTCCAGAAAATACTACCCGTAGGGTGGAGATTTTCGGGAAAAACGAGCGTCAGCGAGGGCCCGTGCGGAAAGGAAGTCGTGATACAGGTGAAACTAATTAAGGAGGTATTCAGGAGCATTCCTGCCAGAAGGCGCCGTAGGCGATTGCCTTACCGATGTTCGTCAGTGATTCGTCCAGTATCTGTTCACGGGTGAGGATCTGGCGCGTGCCGTCGATGTGGTTTGTGATGGCGAGGGTTCCTTTGGTCTTCCCACGGGAGATGTGCTTGCTGCTTCTTGCGCCGAAATTCAGTTGAATGAAGTATTTCTTATTTCCTTTTTTGACCTCGTCGAAGAGCATGTCAACCGATGTGATTTTCTTGAATTGCATAATGTGTTTATTTTTAGCGGAATCTGCCTTTATTCTGCGATTCCGCTGGTTATACTTAGAATTTAAAGATAAAGACTTCTTTCTCTTGCGCCCTTGCGATGTCTATGGAATGCTTGGTCCCCTTGGAGTAACCGTCCCAGAAGGCTGCTACTTTGTCGCATTCATTTATGATGAGGACATTCCTCTTGTATCCGGCGGAGCGTCCGAACCTGTTCCAGTCCGGAAGGAAAATCTTCGTGGGAATCTTGTTTTCCTTGGCGTAGCGCTCACCGAGCGAATCGGCGCCGGCGGCACCCCCCGACACTATTTCCGTCACGGTGTACTGCGACCTCAGGTCGTTGATGGAGTTGCGGAGGTATTCGTAGTCATTGAAGTTACGTCCTCCGACGATGGCGAGTTTGATGCTGTTCATGTCTTTGTGTGTTGTGTGATTATTTTGCGTAGCAGTATTTACAATCATGTTTGCAGGTATGGTAGGAACCTATGTCGGTGTTCACCGCGCACAGGCATCTGCGGAACGAGTTAGGTTTCTTTACCTGTTCCGGAAGTACCACTCCGAAGGTCTTCTCAATAAAGCCTGCTTCTACGCAAGGGGCTTCCTTGATGTTGTATTCCGTAAGGTCGTATTTTCCCTCACTGCATGTCTGTACCGTCATCCCGTGCCGTGCCGCTTCGGCGGACATGTACTTTGCCAGTTCGAGGATTTCCTTGGTGGTGGGCGCCCTCATGACGCCTTGTTTTACCAGGTATTCAATCTTGCCGTACTCGTCCAGGAAGGAAATTGTGCAGCGCTTGGTGTATCCTTCCAGTTCGGAGCACAGCTTGCTGAAGGCGGCCTTGTGGTATTCGACGGAATACTTTCCTGAGATGAATATCGGGTCATAGCGCCACATCGTTCTTTCAGGGCCTATCAAGCTGCTTACGTATTTGAAGTTCTGCAGGACGATATGTTTTGCCGGGACATTGGGTTCTATCTCGTTTTCGTATCCCGTGATGGTCCATTGGATATACCAGGGGCTCTGGATGGAACGCATGTTTTTCAGGAAGTGTTCTGACGTGTTCTTGGTCCAGAATACCATACAGTACACGTCTTCCGGTTTCAGACTGATGCGTGTTTTGCCAAACCGCGTGATGGTCTCTACGTAACCTTTCTTAAGGTTCTGGAAGAACTCTTCGCTGCCGAAGGCAGGAATGTCGTTCTTGTAGGAGGCGCTGATGATTCTTTTCATTTCTTGTGTGTTTTTGGTTCTGTTTAACTTTGCGGAAGGGTCCCAAGGAAGGAATGCGCCTTGGCGCGTTCCGACGCCGGGACTCGACGCAACAGTAAACAGAAAGGGAGCGCCAACGGCAAGGCTTTGCAGCGCTTCTTATCGCAAGGCCCTTCGGGGCCGCCGCCCCGGTGGAAGCGGGGTGCAACGCACGAAAGAAGTGACGGCAAAAGCCCTACGGGCGTGCCTTGACGAAGGAAAAGAAATGATGGAACATGAAAAGTTATCATGTGTATTCTTGTCTTGAAGGACACCTTTTCTGCTTTTCTTTGTGGAACCAACCAGCGGACGCAGTAGAGAACGGCCGTCGAAGACAACGGGCGTCACGAGGACTGCTGGTTGGTGCGTTGGGATGGTGGGAAGGTGAAAAGAGAAAAAGTGCTTTTTGGATGAGGCCCTGTCCGTGCTCTCAGGGCACGCTTGAAAAGCGTTGCACGAGAAAGGACGGGCCGTGCGGTGGGGAAAAGAAGGGTTGGCGAAAAAGCCTACAGGAGGGTCCCCCGTGGAGCATGGACCGGCGGAAGTTCTTCCGCCGTTCTATGCTCAGGGGGTGGAATGGAGGCTTTGTTGGCGAGGGAGGAATCGTTATAGGGCATAAGAAAAGCGGAGGCCGGGGTTTTCGCCCTGGTCTCCGCTTTATTATATTGTTATGTTTGTTATAAGTAGTATCGCAATGTCAGGTTTGTCGGTTGGATTGTAAAATTTCCAAGCCAGCGTGTCTGGGTATTCTTGACGCCCGTGTCGTTGTATTCGTTCTGGATGCTCATTATATTGTTGTTGAATGTGAACACATCGAGGGCGACAGTTAGTGAATTGGTGACAGCGAGTTCAAAGCCGATTAATGACAGGTTCGCGTTGAAATTCCATAGCCCAACGGTTTTGGATGTTGTATTGTTTACTTTGTTGGTAGTGTATATCCGTCCGGCTTCGAGAGTAAGGTTTGGAGTGTAGTGAATTTTGTCTGTAAGCTTCAATAGGTATGTCAACTGTGGCCCGAGGGAGATGGTGTTGCCCGTCATTCCGCTTACTCCGAGGAAGTTGGACTGATGCTCGTATCCGGCGAGGAGTTCCAACCTGAGGTTGTTTTCAAACAGGTAACCTGCCCGGAGATCCAGCCCGATAGTGAAGGGCATCACTCCCTTGCTTGTCTCGGTGGCTGTTACGCCGCCGCTGTTCGCGGTGGTGTACATGTTACTGAAGCCTCCGTCAAGGGAGATATCCCCGCCGATGAGGAATCCGTTCTTCTGGGCGGATGCAAGTGCAGGGAAGAGAAGGGTTGCAATCAGGATGACTGCGAGGGTTTTGATGTGATTTTTCATGATTTTGATGGTTTTAGAGGGTTATTGTATTTATTGTGTTTGAGTTACGAGTATTACTTTCCCGTCCGCGTCAATGAAGGTGGGTTCTTCGATTTCATCTCCGGAATAGGAGAGTATTCTGTAAGGGGTCAGGATATAGCCGTTGGCGTTCATCCATTTCTTAACGTCCTCCTTTGAGGTGAAGACCTCGAAGGAAGCCAGTTCGTCAGGGACGTCGCCCGTCGATTCGAGTTCCGGCTGGAAATACAGCTGGCTGTATTTGACGAATTCCAGCTTGTCTTTTATACCGACCAGTATATCGACGAGGTCGTTGGTCGGTATGTTGTATGCGGAACATGAACCGTATTCAATTTCGATAAGCAGTTCCTCTTTTTCAATTGATAGTTTTTCCAGATGGGACACATCGTCTCTGAACCAGCCGTCAACGTATATTCCCAGGGCGCCGACCAGGAGAGTAGGATTTCCGTCTCCATTGTCCTTGCCGTAGGTTTTTACGATTCCTTCCAGTTCGGTTATTATTTCCCGTGCATCTTCGACGAGGTATCCGGGTATTTCTTTCTCTGTTATCTCCCAGGTCACCTGGTTCCATGAGCAGCCGCTGCCAGGCTTACCTTGCTGGTATAGAGCCCCGTTTTCGGAAATCTCCGTGCTGAAATCCTCGTAGCCTTGTGCCTTCGCTTCTTCTGCTTCCGTTTCCAGTTCAACTTCCATCTTGGCATGGGCTTTAGCCTGTGAAAGGAAAACCTGTGTATTAACGGAAGGTGTATCCAGTGAATCAAGGTCGCCGTATTCTGCGAAGAGGGCGACCGAAGTTAGTATGTATATTTTCATAAGCTATTTCTTTTTCCAGCCTCCTTGTCGGGCTGCGTATTTGTGTTGCTGTTTCTGGAATTGTCGTTCTTTTCGTTGGATTTCCTTGAAAGAAGGTAAAAATGTATCTTCGATTTCCGGAAGCGGTGTGAGTTCCTTCGGTGGTGCCAGAGCCTCAGACATGGTTATCGGTTTGGCGTTTTTCAAGAGTTCAGGATCCGGAGGGATTTCCTTTACGTCATATTCATTTTTGAGTATCTGGATGATTTTCTCGTTTTCCGGACTCGTGATGATTGTTATGGTTGGACCTCCGTTTTTGGAGGTTAATTTCCAGTATTTATGGTTATCTTCCATGGCGTAATGTTTTTACACGGCTTCACCGCAGTTGACGACGTCGGTGATTTCAAGCCCCCCGTTGTCGCCTTCGAATTCAGCGGTGGACTGAGCTTCGGCGATGACACGGTTGACAGCGGTCTCGACGGCTTTCTCCACGTCGATTCTGGAGGGGTCGTACTGTCCGTCTATGCGGACAGTGATGTAAGTGGTGAATGGCTTCATAAGAGTCTGTTTATTAATTGTTTTGGTATTCCAGCATAATGTCTTTGCTGTACATTCCAAGGTGTCTTACTTTTTGTGCGATGACCTCCCAGGATATGACATCGTCTCCGAATGCGTTTGTGTATTTAACCGGGCGGACCCTTCCGGTTATTTCGACGACGGAGGTTTTCTGTATCTCTTTCAGGTCTTCGCATCCAGACAGATGTTCCCAGCCGGTTATTCGGAACCAAGTTGTTTCACAGGTTTGAGTTCCGTCATTCTGTTTATGTATTGTTTGTGTGACTACGGAAAAATCCACGGCAGTCTTGTCATGGATGACAGTGCGCTGTACCCTTCCGACGATACCGCGGATAATGATTTTGTTAAGGAATTCCATAATTACTAAGCGAAAATGTTTATTTTTATTCTGTTTTCAGGGTTTGCCCTGTTGTATCTCTTCACGAGTTGTATGATAGTGTTGAACTCCAGCCGTTCGGCCTCCTTTTCCATTTTGGGTGTAACGGGGACTTTGATGATATTGGCGATGTTTTCCAGGAACTGCTTTTCTTGTCCTTTGTTGTAGTAGTACGAGTTTTCGTAAATAATCTCGTAGATGTCTCCGACCAGGTCTCCGCGTCTGCATATATGGAAGGTTTCATATACGTCGGTCGCCCTGTAGTCGAAGGTGAACCTTCCGGGGTTCTTGTCCTCCATTTTCCTGAAGTAATCCACGAGCCATATCGGGGTATCCCATTCCGAGATGGTGGCGAAGCGCATGACGTGCTTTTCCTTTTGGATCTCGGTTACGAAATAGATTCCGCTCAGGTCGTCTCCCGGCATTATCCTGTAAGGGCACAAACCGAATAACGGGGTAATAAAGCCGTTTGTCTCAAAGAACTTTTCGTTTTTGGGCTTTGGTATCCCCAGGATTTCCGCAAGGTTTTTCAGCCACCCTTTGCCGAACCAGATACCCTGCTTCACTTTCGGATACTTATGCAGTTCGTTCAGTTTGTCACAGAGGTCCTGCAGGAGCTTTTTATCGTCCGACTGGAGCACCCAGTCGGTAGCGCAGTTGTTAGACATTATCGGGGTTGATTTTCAGTTTGTTTTTCTCTTTCTCGGATTGTAGTATGTTCATCACGAGGTTGCTCGGCATGTTCCCTTTCTGAGCGTCCTTGAGGAACTGCGATTTGGAGAAGTACTGTGTCATCTCCTTTATAGCCCCCTGCATGGTGTACATTTCGTTTTCCCCGATGAAGGTCTTGTTCTCGTGTATTTCGACTACAAGCCCGTTGGTTGTCACTTGTTGCACACGCCTGAAGACGATGCCTTCGGGACAGGGGCACGCATACTCGTCCTTATCCTCTATTGCTGGATTTACAAGCTTCGCAGGGATATTGGCCGTAGGCTTCATTTCCATGTTCTTTATCAGGAACGTGGAAATAAGCTCCTCGCTGGAGAGTGTTTTGTATCCGCCCCTTTCGCGGTAACGGGACAGGAAATGTCCGGTAAAGATGTCGAGGACCCAGTCACTGTCTTTCTTGTCGGAATTGGATTTGATTTTGAAATTCCTGGCAATCTGGTAGATTTTTTTCTTGCCTTTTTCACCGTTCACGACGAGGATGACAAGCCGGAGCATATTCCCCTTTTTATCCATTTTGCTGTATACCGTGTAGGTGTTTTTGGAGGTGGGGATGGTGAACTGCTCGACGTAGGGTTTGAAAAAACCGTTTTCCTTCAAGATTCTCTTGAACATCTGCTTGTCTGTTTTTTGAAGATGATAGAGGGTTTTGTCATATTCCTGCATCATCACCTTTGCTACCTGTTCGTATGGTGTGTCGTAGAGAATCATAGTACCTTGCCGTTTTTGATTGTGTGAGGGAAACGCCTTTCGAGGTTGTCTATAACAACGCTAATGTCAGTAACTTCCTCTGTTATATAATGAAGTCTGTTTATCTCGGCTATGGAGCCGGGAATAACGCTTGAAGGGTTGACTTTCCCGGAGTCTATATAGAGTCTTTCGTCCTCGAATGTGAAAATGAGCGACATTTCATTTTCCGTACCATATTCGTGTGTGACGGGAACTTCACAGCGCAGACCGAAGCACCTGAGGTCGGTGGTGTCAAAGCGAGCGCCAGTTATTTTGTTCAGTTCCTTGAGGAAGGGAACGAGGACGGTTTGACGCCAGTCGGGGAATCTGTATGAGTTTTCCTCTTTGTGGCATTTGTCGGCCCGCTGCATCATACGTGCGGCTACGCCTACATAGTGTTCCGCTCTTTTCCGGAAGTGTTTCTCGCGTGCATTGCAAGCCATTCGGCTTTTCTGACATTCATCCGTCTTTGCCTTGTGGGCGGACAGCAGTTCATTTATATTCATAGTACTTTGTCTCCTTTGTCGTCGGTTACGCAAATTGTTTTCGAGTTGACATACTCGATGCCGTTACGCTCAGTTTCTTCCGTATGCAGGAACCGGAGAGCCGCGTAGGGGGCATCGTCCTCTTTTGCACCGTCTTTGATTTCGACGGTGATTTCACTCATTATGTAGAAAGTCTTCTTTTTCATTATGGAGAGATTAAGGTGAAAGAGAGAGGGGTTTAGCCCCTCTCTATGATTTCGTACTTGTCTTCGGGGAGTACAGACATCCCGTACCAGGTGCCCCACAGGTTTCCGGCGCTGTCTATATGCGTCACTACTCCCGTGCAGCCTATCATAGCCTTCGCCTGATGGTCTATGCCGTCAGGGAAAAGATTGGAGTGGTACTGTACCTCCGTTATCCTGATTGTATCACCAATTTCGGCTTGAGTTTTTTTGAATTTTGTTGGCATCTTGTGTTATAATTAGAATGGAAGCGAGTTCACCGTTGTCGTAAGCGCTTTCAATAGCTTCAAGGAAGAGTCTTTTTTCATTTTCTTCGAGCCATTTTCGCGCATTTTCAATCTTGGAAACATTCTTCTGCAAGAAACAGGGTGAAGTCTTCTCCTTTGCTTGTCTTGCCTTTTACGTCGTATTCGTAGAATCCCTTAGCCTCGTTGAACCTGTCTCGTCGGTTGGTGACCGTCCAACCTTTTTTAATCATTTCCGCAAGTTCGGAATCAAGTTCTTTCTTTGCGTTGTCCCATTTTTTGTAATAGCGTTCGAAGTGTCGTCCGCCCACTTCTTTGATGTAAACTGTGAAATCCATTTTTATATTTTTTTTGGTTGTTACTTAGAAAGGGTACAGCCTCACCGTCTTTGACCGTACCCTGAGATGTTGTGCTGAAATGCACTGAAAGAAACAATATGAGATGACGGATTTTCTTGCTTGTTGGATTTAGCGTTTTTGTCTTGGATTCTTCATTCGTTTTATCCCTTAACTTTGCTTGGATTTTCACCTGCTATGGGACCTCTGGGCCCGTAGTCTGGGGAAAATCTGAGCGAAGTGGTAAAGGGATAAAATCCTTTCCCGTATGGGTGAGGGCTAAAATACTACCCTTTCAGGGTGGAGATTTTAGCCCGAATAAGCGGAGCGAGCGAAGCCCATTCGTGGAAAGGACCACTACCTGTTAAGATTATTACACTATAGCGGGCGATTTATGTTGTTTTTTAAATGTATTTCGCCCGGATTAGTGTAATTTTTAGTGGTTTAGAAATGTCAGGCTACTTTTGTTTTTGTCTTTTTGTCAAGTGTCGGCGCGATAGCCTCACACCAGACCTTCGCCATTATAGTCACAACCGCGTTGCCGAGGTATTTCTTCTGTTCTTCCTGTGAACCCACGAGGACGTAGTCTTTTGGGAAACCCTGTATAAGCTTCAGCTCATCTATGCGGAGCATACGCATGGAGATATCCACTATGCCGTAGACGAACATGAACTGTTTGATTTCCCTGAGGACGGGGCTGTCGGTGTCATAGGAGATGTAGATCAGCGTGTCACCTTCCCTTCTGATGAAGGAAGGCAGATGCGCCTCGTTTGTCAGGGCTGACGCTATCTGTAGAGGCAGTTTGTCCTGGCGGGCTATGACCGTCGGGCATGGGGCGTCCACGCTGTTTCCCGGGCAGGAAAACTGCGGGTTGACGAGATACTGCCATTTGCGGTTGACCGTTACGATCTGTGTCGGGGTGTCGATTGAGGATTTAACCTTCACGATTTTCTGTTTCGGGTTATTGGTGATGGTCCCGCAGGGCTTCTCTATGGAGGTGGGAGCTCCGTTTCCGTACTGGTTGTCAAGGAAGACCATGGCGAGGCGGTCCTTGGTGGTGACCGTCGGAGCGGGCCCTTCGACCGAGTGAACGCCTCCCTTGCCGTAGTAGGCGGCAAGGAACTGCTGGTCTTCGGAGCCTTTCTCTGAAAGGAAACGGGCCTTGCCGACACCGATGCGGTTCTGTGTCGTCACCGTGGGACAGGGGGTCTCCATGTCCGGGGCGAGGTAAGTGCCGTTCTTCATGCCGTTCCACTTTATTAGAAAGTTCTGTTTTCCGCCGGCCACGAACTTAACGAGTCCGGCGTATATCCTCTTGAGCGTCGCGTCCACAAGGGGTCTCTTCCTTCCGAAGATGGACGCGCCCTCGTCGTCGAGGTCCAGGACGTCACGGACGGGCAGCCAAGGCTTGAGGTGGTTCCCGAAGAGGTCCTCCCCGCCGTCCCTTGCGTGTGTGGGTTCCGGAAAGACGATGTCGATGCCTCGTTTAGCAAACATGCCGAAGAAGCGTCTGCGGGACGTGTAGGCTCCGTAGTCGGCGCTGTTAAGGATGCGGCTCTCGAAGCGGTATCCGTAGGAGCACATCTCGGCGACCCAGCGGTGGTAGTATTCCCCCTTGTGCTCGGGATCCGGCAGCATGGCCGGCTCTTCCCAGGTCTTGCGTTCCTTGCCCTTCCCGGAGGATTTCTTCGTCATGACGACGGTCCCGTCGCCGCGGCGTTTCTCCACCAGCGGGCCCCAGGTCTGGAACTCATCGACGTTCTCTATCTGGATGATATCAGGGTCGATGGCCTCCACGTAGCGGAACAGGTGCTCTGCGAGTGTCCTGGAGTCCGCGTCGCGTGACATACCTCCCTTGGCGCGGGAGAAGTTGGTACACTCAAGGGAGGCCCAGAGGACGACCTTCGCCTTGGGATGCGCTTTCCGGGCCAGGTTGATATGCTTCACCATGGGCCCCAGCTCCAGCGTACGGATATCCTCGGTGTAGTGGACCGCGTCGGGGTGGTTGGCCTTGTGGGAGGCAATCGCGTTTTTGTCGTGGTTCACGCAGGCGACGACCTTGGCAATCTTCTTGCCGTTGACGACGGCGTTCTCAACGCCCGTCGACGTGCCGCCGGCACCGCAGAAGAGGTCTATGTAGAGGAGTTGGATATTTTCGTTCATGGGTTGTTCAATAGTTGAGATTGAATTCAAAGTTTCCTTCACGGCGGCCTCCCCTGAGCCAGTAGGCGCTTTTGTTATTGTTTTTGAAAACCGTGGCGGCGATGCCTTTCAGTTCTTCGAGATCCTTGTAAAGAAGCTCGGGTTTCTTTTCCAACAGTTCCTGTACGGACATGCGTCCGTTCCAGAAGGCTTCGTCCTTGGTTTTCTGAAGGGTATCCACATAATCGAAGACCTTGCTGGTCAGTTCGGCTTTTCTTTCCGCCTCTTTCCTTGCGTTGATGGCCTCAGGGGCGAGGTACTTCGCAACGGCCCGGATAGCCTCGGCGAACTCTTCGGCGCTTATCCTCAGGTCGCTATGTCTGCAGTAGGTACGGTCTCCTATCCACTCGTGCTCTGCGGGGATGACGTGACCGTTTACCAGGCGGCTCACATCAACGGCCGTAGTGCCGTCGGTGGAGTCTCCCTGCCAGTAGATGCTGGCGAAGCATACGCCTTTGTCGTCGACACAGAGCCTCTCTATCCGGTGGTTCCAGTGAAACTCCGTAATATGACGGATATAGATATTATCGTTATATTTGCTTCCGGACCAGCGCTTGGTCCCGTACTCGCGTATCACCTCCGGGAGGAGGGAAACGCATTCGCGGATGCTGCCGCTGGAGAAGACTGTCCGGTAGTATTTTGCAGTTTTTCTTATATTCATGGTATAAGTGTATTTGATTGGTTTGTTTGGCAATCTATAGCCCGTTCAAGAGCCGTAAACAGTGATTACTTGTCCCAGAGTTCCCTGTCTGCAAACATTGCCTCGATGCTTTCATCGTAGGTAAGTTCGTAGAGGTAGGTTGAAGGCTCCTGCCAGTCACAGGCTTCAAGAGCGGCGGCGGCAAGGAACTCTACAAACTTCTCGTTGGAATACATTTCTTCCGGATACTCCTGTTCAAGCGTTTCACGCGTCTCATTGAGAAGCATTTCGCGGGTCCACAATTTAGCATCCCCATTATTTTCGTCCAAGTCTTGCAAGGAGTATTCTCCGATGTAGATAATGCCCTCTCCTTTTTTGAAGGCATCTATATCTTTGTAACACCACCCGTTAAAAGTGGAGTCACCATGGTAACGAACTTCTCCGTTTTCAAATTCCTCGCGGTACCCGCAAGTAACTTCGATTTTTTTCATGTTAGTGTGATATTTGATTGGTTTGTTGCGGATATGGAAGCAGTCGCGTCCCCCATACCCTTAGCGGTTCACGAATTTGTAATACGGAACGTATGTTTTATTCACGGCGCTCATTATTTCGTTCCAGGTGGATTCCTTCGTTTTACTAACATAGAAATCAACTCTCACTTGGTCGGGGCTTGTGTTAGCAAGTTCAACCGTGTCACCTAAATAGTAAGGATTGCCGTGATGTGCACAAACACCAGGTAGCATACCAAGGTTGATATTAACTTCCTTCATCATTTCTGCAATTCTTTCCGTCATTTTGTTTTTGCTCATTTTGTTGGGATAACCCGCAACAAGGCTAAATGTAAGATGTCGCATAATGATTTCGATTTGATTGGTTTGTAGTGAATAGCCACCTTGTCAGAAGTGGCGCCATGAGAGAGGAATAGGCGGGGCGACGGAGCGCCCTCGCCCAAGGAAGAAGGCTTAAGCTTCGTTTACCGCCACTGGCACAACGACGAAGGTGTTGTACAAGATGTAGTTTTCGATGATAAAGAAACCGTTGTAGTCACCCGCAACCCAAGCGGTGTTGGCGTCGTTACGAAGGCAAGACCAAAGGACAGAATCGGCGGGCAGAAGGTCTGCGCCCTCTATCTGTTTCGCAAGGGCATTGATTTCTTTCTCGTATTTCTTGATGGTTCCGGTGGTAAGTAGAGAAGCAATGTTAAACTTCTCTGCGATGCCACGTACGAACTTCGCTGCCGGGCTGTCCAGCTTTAGTAGTTCATCGGTGCGCTCTTTGCAGAGGTCGGTGTCTTCGAAAAGGGCATTTAGTTTCGAGTGGCCCGGCTCCTTCCAGTCGTCAAAGCGACTGACTTCAAGAAGTTTACACTCCTTGTATTTAGGGTACACGAGGACGGCTTTGCCGTCAATTCTCGGAATAGAGATTCCTTTAATGGCATCCAGTTTCATTTCGCCCTCACGGCCTTCTTTGAAAATGATTTGAGGTTTCATTACTATTATTATTTGGTTATGTTGTTTCTTATCCTTTATATCTGGTTCCGTCTTCCGTGAACTCGTAAGTGTTACCAAGGATGGTTTCTTCGATGTTTTCATCATCGTAGTTATATTCCTGGTCGCGTTCCCACTGTTTAAAGAAATCGTGGAGCATATCGTCTATGAAATCCTTAATCGTGCGGTGCTTGCGCACGTATTCATAGCGTTTCTCCATGTAGTCGTCTACAACGGCGCTCGTCCAGCTTCCGGTAAGGCAGTAGTTTCGCTCAAACAGCACCTTAGAATTACGCTTGGTGTAATCAAGGCCCGCAGGATGCTCTTTGTCAACCGGAACTTTGCGGAATGAGGAAGAATAGAATCTTCCCTTTCGGCAGTACTGCTCCACCGCGTCCAGATAACGCACGAGGAATTTTGGTTCATTGCTTATAGTGGAGAATCTTGAGTTCTCATTGAAACGCCAAAGGGAATAGGTGCCGGGATAGCCCACGCACCAATCGTACACTTGGATTTCAAAGATTTTCTGAATCTTCTCCAGTGCGGAACGGTAATCGTCCGCATCGAAGTCGCAGAGCATGGAACCGATAGTTTCACGCATATTCTCCACGGCATTCTTTTTTGCCGTATCGGAGAGCTCGTCGTATTGGTAGATGTTAAGTGTGATTGTTCTCATGGTGATTTGATTTTATTTCAATTTTCTTTTTCACGGTTCACCAGATTTCTACGAGTTCATCTTCATGTACGGAGAGGAAGTCGTCGATGCCGTCGTATTTCCTGACAGGCATCATCTCGATATCCTCCTTGGAGAAGTACTCCGGATAGGTACGGAAGGTCTTCTCGAGGTAATCCCTCGTGAGTTTTTCCGCTTTTACTGGGATTCCGTCTTTCTCTACGAGGAGGTGGCGTCCGTTGGATCCTGGTGTCTTGTTGCAGATGGCCGTGTTGAATCCTTCCTGGTTCTCCGTCGCCTGGATGTAACCGACGTGCTTCTCGTCGGAGAAGTAACCGTAGGACTCGGACGGGTCTTTCGACAGGAAGACGCGGAGGTCCATGTTGCGCATCTTCTCGGCTATTTCTTCGAGCTGCTGCCGTTTGGTGCTTTTCTCCATGACCGTATCAGATTTCCACGAGGTTCTCCTTATCCCAGTAGTTGTCAAGGAAGTCTTTCAGGTCGTGGTATTTCACGATTTTCTGATAGGGCTTGAGCTTGTATCCTGTCGGGACATCTACGAAGGTCTTCTGCAGGAGTTCCGGTGTAATGTCTTCGAGGTGATATCCCTGCTGTTCTTTGGGGTTGATATACAACCCTGTCGGGGAGTAGGGGATATACCTGTTGCACGTGGAGAAGTCCACGCCGCTCCAGGTGCTTGTCTGGAAGTATCCTATGTTGGTACCGTCGGAGAAGTAACCGAAGTAGCCGCTCTTGCCGTTAATGAACACCCTGAATCCAAGGGATTTGATTTTGAGTGCTATGGCAAGGAATTCTTCTTTCTGGGGAGTCATTTTCATGGTGTGACGGTTTTTAGATTTTCACGTCGAGTATAGCTCCGACATAGAGTGTCTTCGGGGTGTAGCCCGCGAGGTAGTCGGCGGCGACGGTGGAGAAGTTCTGGCAGTATGAGCCGTAGAAGAGGTCTTGCACTCCGATGGTCCTGGTGTCGAGTCTCAGCTGGTATTCGGCCATGCTGACCTCGTCATTCTGGAAATGTTTCTTGAAAGACTGGAACGCCTGTTCGATTTTCTCCAGTATGCTTTCCTTGACTGTCTTGGTGTCGCGGAACTGGATGATCCCGGTATTGACGTCGACGAGGGCGTAGGGTTCCATTGCCTTCTTGAGCTGTTCCAGCGCGTTTTTCCTTTTCTCTCCCACGACGGGGTCGCCGTAGTATTCCGTATCGGCCAGAAGGGGATCCACGCTGCCGAAGGAGTCGTAAAGGTCGGTTTCGTCGATGTAGTTTTCCTTCTCGACGGGGTATCCGCTCACTTGGATGATATTGATGTGTGCCATGTTTGTTATGTGTGTTATTCTGTTATAAAACTAAAGTCAGTTATTATTTTCGGGCAGGAAGTCGATGACTACCAGCAGGCCCAGGATAAAGAGAAGCAGCGCTGTCATGGTAAAGGGTTTTCAGCGTGCTATCTGTCGGAATACACCTTCGAGTGGAAGGTGATCTTCTCGCCTCTTTCACCATAACGCGTAGCGTCGATATAGAACGTGCTCCTTGACAGTCCGGACAGCCAGGTGTCATGTCCGAGGATGTCTTCAGCTTCCTTGCGGGTGATTTCGACGGTTTTTTTGCTGTCAAGGTGCAGGGTATAGGTGGTACGCGTGTAGGCGTAGTCAATCTCCTGCACGTCATTTACAGAGTAGCCCTTCTCTAAAAGTTGCTCTCTGTCACTGTGGGATAATCTGTATTTAGACATGGTTGAAAATGTTAATGGGTTTCTTGAATACTGTTTGAAAGGCGGGAGAGGTGTCGGGCCCGGCCGTATGGCCGGGCCCTCATCCCAACGGTCTCTTAGGCGGCGTAGGTCCTGGTCTGCGTCTTCAGGACGATTTTCTTTACCACTGTCGATATGCCTTTTACGAGGTTCTGCATGTTGGACATGTCAATCCATTGGTCGTACATGGCTTTGAGTTCCGTCTGTGGTAGGCCGCTTGATATGGAGATTCCGATAATCTCGAAATTCTTCTTTTTGGCTTCCTCCACCGCGTTTCTTACGCTTATGGCTCCGCCGTTGGCCCCTCCGTCCGAGATGACGAGAAGCACGCTCTTTGTCTTTGACTTCTCGCGTATGCGCTTGACACTCTCGCGTATGGCCTCTGCGGTCGGGGTGCCGGAATGACTGGATATGCTTCCGAGGGTTTCCTTGTTGTAAGGCTTGCCCCATTCCCTGTAAGGGAAGAGAATGTTGTATTGGTAATCGTTCGTGTAGCCGTAAATGTTCAGTTCCACATTCGGGACATTGCCTACAGCCTCGTTGATAAGGACGGCTGTCTGCCGTGCAAGTTCTTCGCGTATGCCGTCCATCGAGCCGCTTTCATCAATCAGGAGGCTGATATTTACCCTGTCGGGGCGTATTATCTCCTGCCTGCAGAAGACATTCTTGCTTCCCTGGATCGCTTCGGCGATTTTATTTCCGTCAAGCACTCCGCGTTTGAGGCCCGTCTGGTAGGTGTTCCTTTCGTGCCCGTGGATTGCAAGGGCCTTCGTTACGGCGGGGATATATTTTTTTACGGCGTTGAGCGTCTTGCGGTATTTGTTTTTGTCGGGCTCCTTGCTTACCACTACGGCGTTGTCTCCGATTTCGAGTTCTCCTTCGGCGTCCTTGGCAATAAGGTGTCCGTCTATTTTCGCGGCTTGGGACATGTCCTCCTCCTCGATTTTCTGTCCGTTTTGACGGAGGTTGTCTTCAATGGCTTCGAGGATTTTTTCAAGGATTTTTTCTATTTCTTCGTCGGTGAGGGGCTTCTTGCTTTTGGCGTTTTTGCCGGAGCCATTTCCGCCCTTGCCGCATCCACCCTCTTCGCCGTCCTCGCCGGATTCTCCGCCGGACTCTCCGTCGGACTCATTTTCATCCTCGTCGTCCTGGTCTTCAATGAATTCTTTTATGAGTTCATAGACTTCCTCGGCGGCGGTTATCGCTTCTGCGGTGTTCTCCGGATAGGGGGTAAGTATCTCGCGGGTCTTAATGAGTATGTCCACGAATTCTTCCACTTCTTCAATGCTCATTGCTGCCGGATAGCGAATGAGTTTCAGGATTGCGTTGAAGCATCTTGCGATTTTCTGAGTCACGGGTCCCTCTTCCTTTTCTTTCTTGCCGAAGTAGTAGTACTTGGTGGCCTTGAGGAAGTTTGCGAGTCCAGGACAGTCTTCGCCGAGGCGTCTTTCAATCATCTCGTCCTCTATCACATTTTGGATTGAGTGCAACACCCTGTTGTTTGGCATCTTCTTGAACAGTTCGAAGTCCGAGTAGAGGAGGTGGCTTCCCTCATGCACGGCTTCGCCGATGAACACATCGAGTTTCTTTCCGAGCGAGAGTTCCTTGTCGTCGAAGACCTTCGTGGCTACCCACACTGTCTTGGAGTTCGTGCAGTTGTTGTCGCTGTTAATTTTCACCGTCACTTTATAGGGGTGTCCCATAGAGGCAATCATATTCCTTGCAATGCTCATAGCGTTGCGGTAGAGGTCCTTGACTGTCTTGGGGTGCAGTATCGCCTCGGAGTAGGCGGAGTCCTTAGGGAGCGTGTCTTCCCAGCCGAGTCGGTCGGTGGTGCGGATACGCACATAGGTCTTTCCGTCTCTTTCGAGGAAGTCCTTTTCGAGGAGTTCAATCTTCTCCTGAAGGGACAGTGTGTTTATGTCTTGGTTCTGCATGGTCGTCTGATTTATCTTGCCAGAATCATGTTCTTAACTATGGCCTTTTCGCCTTCTACTTCGGTTCCCTCGAAGAGTTCAAGGAAAATGCTCTCAAGCGCGTACTGTGTCGAGCGTCCCGCTTCTACATAGCGTGCTGCGTACATCACATCGCGGGTGGTAACCGTGTTGGAGAGGTCACCGGCAATGTACTTGTTCCTGACCTGTTCCGCCACCTTGGTTATGTTCACTGCGTCCGCCTGGTTGATTTTGTATTTCTCAAGTAGCCATGCTGCCTCTTTGTCGCGGGGCATGTATTTCAGCGTCTTTTCCCTGAAGCGGCTGCGGAGCGCCTTGTCAAGGGGATTGGTGTTATACTCGGGGCCCTCGTTGATTGTTGCCACGAAGCGACATTTAGGGTTTACCTTTATCTCCCTTGCGCTCTTGCTGTCCGCGAGTTCAATGAACATCGTCTGTCGGAAGTCAAGGATACTCATAAGGCTCGTGGAAGCCTCGTTGCGTGCCCTGTTGAGTTCGTCCAGAACGATTATGCATTCTGTCTGTATCTCCTGTGAGAAACGGGCGTAGTCAAAGACTGAACGGCCCCCTTCTATCCTGTGTACGCCCTGCATCTGGGCCACAGGGTCGAACATCGTTGACATGTCGTAGATGTGTACCGGTACACCGAACACCTTCCCGAGGAGGACTGCTATGGAGGTCTTGCCTGTTCCGGCAGGGCCTTTGAAGAGAATGTTCCTGCCGTCAATCATATCGAGAATGATATCCTGCCAGGTCTCGTCATTGATGTAGAAGCCCTCTTTCTGGATAGTCGGGGTGGCGTACATCGGATTGTTGACAATCTTGTCAATCATCTTCATCGGCCCGTTGTTGACGATCCTGGTCTTCTGTTCCACCTCGCCGTTGGCGAGTTGGTAGGCTACCCATTCATCCTTGGCCTGCTGGGGGGCCTCGTCGGCGGCGTCAATGACCCTGTCGCTCTTGATTACATAGAGTTTGTCTGCGGCAGCGTAGAAAGGAGTCTGTAAGGATGTCCGGAGTTCGCAAGCCGTGGAGGCGAAGATTGTCCCGTAGGGATACTTTCTTCTGACATTCGTGTCGCCCTGGCAGTTCAGGTTGGGGTTAATGTCTACGCCTGATTCATGGATTTGTTTTGCAAGCGGACGGAGTTTGTTGTCTTTACCGACTTGGACTGTGGTGAAGAAGTAGAATTTTTTCATTTTCTTTAGATTTGTTCTCTGACCTTTGTCAGGCGAGAGAGGTTAATGTATCTTGTTTTGTTCCTTACCTTTGCGAGAGATTTTTACCCGACCTATGGGACCTTTGGGCCCATGGGGATGGGAAAAATCTAAGCGAGGTAAAGGGAACAAAATCCTTCCGGTCAAGGGTTCCCCGCGAAAACACGACCGCAAGGCCCCGTACGGGGCCGCAGCCGAGCGCAGCGAAGGGGCTACTGCACGGTGGAGGTTTTCGCAGGGGAAGCAATGGAACGAGCTCCGCGAGTGGAATCCCTTGACTGGAAGGACCATTACTTGATACATTGGTACGGTTGCCCGGTTTCTTTTAATCCTCGAAGCGGATACTTGACAGGACGGACTGGTAGTCGATATCGTCGCCCTTTTTGCTTGCCTTGTCAAGCGCGTCAATGAGCATCTTGTCATTCTTGTCGTTCCAGTTGTACGCTACGAGGAACGAGTCTTCATCGAAGTCCATGGAGGAAAATACCTTGCATCTGCTCCAGTTACCCTTATTGTCTGTCCCGACGGCATAGTAAAGCGCCTTGCCCGTGTTGTCCTGGATAATACCCATTATGTTGGCCCACTGGGAATTGGGGAACTCCTGGTCGGGGCCGAAGTGCCAGCGGCGCGAGGCCTCTTCTGCATCTTCTATGAAGGTCTTGTCGACTCGCAGTACGATAATGTCGTCTTTCTTGTCCTCATCAATGGGGACGAAGGTAACCTGTGCGTCTTCTATGTTGGAACCGATGCAATTTTTGATTTCATCCTCGAAGACATCCCAGGCGAACGCATAATCCTCTTCATCATCGGCGGGGCTCGTGATAGTCTCGTTGGTGATTAGATTCTTCCAAACCTCCTTGTACTTGATATCCGATTCGTTGTGAATCTCATATGTGAGTTTGCCGCAAAGGAGTTCCCTGATATTATTGCTGTCGTAGGTGCAGGCGATTATTATGCTTCCTTTTATGTCGGTACGGGTAACGGTGTAGATAGCGTTTGTTAACATAGTTATGTTTGTTAGTTTGTTATTCTGTTAAAAAGGGTAATCTAAGTTTTCTTCTGTTTCGGCCTCTGGGGTCGAACAGGTCGGCACGATGGCCGTTTTGCTTTGAAGCATCTCGATGAGTTGTTTCGAGTTCTTCTTTATCTGTTTTTCAATTATTTCGTGAATGTCTTTTCCACTGGTTTCGATGAAATTGTTTTTGTAATATGTATAGTTGAATTTTAGTCCGTTTTCTGAATTGTTGCGGGTCATTATGAGGATTCCTTCGTTTTTGTCGTCCCTGTAGTGGAAAGTCATAGTTTCGGGGCTGTCGAGAGGCTGGTTACAGTCTATGATGGCATTCGTAAGGTTCATCGAAGTGCAGATTTTATATCCCTGGGCCGTGCTTGTGATAGGCTCCATATTCTTCAGGTATGCGGGATGATTGTATTTTATTATGCAATTCCTGAACGCATTGTATTCCACGAGGATGTCGTAGTATCTGCCAATCAATTTCCTGGCTGTTTCGAGCATCTGGGGTAAGTTCCCGTGCGGGTCTATGGTGCAACCGACCTCTCTTGCGTATTTTGTGACCATATTGAATGCGCGGTACTCGTGTTGGGTCTTGCTTATTCTGCAGGCCTTCTTTATTGCATAGTCGAGGTGTTCGGGCGCCACGGCCGCCTTGATGGTGCTTATGCCGTTTATGTTACCGTCATATATGGACATTTGGAACCATTTTTCAATGGTCTCAGGTGATGCCGTCGTTATGCCGTACTTTGATTTGAAGCTCTCAATCAGGAGGTCTTCGCGTGTCCTTATCTTCCCTGCAACCAGTTTCTTGATTACGGTTTTATTGATAAGTTCGGGTTGCACTTTCTCATATGTTTGTACGCTTGCTCCCGTCGGGAGGTCTATGATGGGCTCGCTGATGTTCTGTGCTCCCAGTTCCTCTGCAAGGATTGTGAACATAACGGAGTCTCTGTAGTTCTCTCCGCGGAACTTGCCGTTTATAATCGAGAACTTGGATACCCATTCTCCTTTTACGGCATAGTTCGCTCCTAATTTCTTGAGCCCTATATGCCTGCGTCCTACGAATACATTTTTTCTGTCGTTGTCTATGCGGCAGAGGATATAGTTTTCTACCAGGTCACCCCTGTTGTAGTAATGGGCTAGCACGGCTTTCGGGAGTTTCTTCAGTTCGTCGAAGGCGATTGGGCTTTTATCGATGTTGTAACGGGTCGTCGTTGTGCCGTTCTCGTCGGTGCCGTAATTGATTTTTTCGGTGTAGATAGCCATATTTTTTCTTTTTTTTATCCCCGGCCTCCGTATGGGGGCCGGGGTTGTTTCTTTTTAGAATGGGAGGTCTGCTTCATCATCTTCGAAGTCGGGGGTGTCTTCGATTTCCTTTTCCTTTTCCTTTTCCTTTTCCTTGTCAAGCCGTTCGAGTCTGTCGCAGAGGTCCTGGTCCAACTGCTTCGTCAGGCTGAACAGGAACCATTTCTGAGTAAGGTTTTCGTTCAGTTTCTTGAAAAGGATTACAAGGTCCGCATAGTCGTTGAAATTCTCCCAGCAATCTTCCGCCATTGTCCCGGCGTCTTTTACTTCAATCATCTCCATGAATACCTCTTCCCTGCTGTTTCTTGAGGAAATTGTACCACAGATAGGAATGTTGTAACAGTCGCCGGAGAATCCCATTGTCTCGACCGTGTCGATAATCTTGTTGACTGTTTCGGTAATGCACTTGTGGGCTGTTTCCTGGATTTCATCGTAGATTGTGCGGGCGTCTTTCCCTTCTACGCTTATCTCTTTTGTCTGCCTGTCAAAGGACTGCTTTGTCTCTGCCTGTATCTTTTTGAACTTTTCTATAAGTTCATCGACGCTTTCGGGCTGGTCGTTCCTGGCGTAGAAAATCCTTTCGGTCTGGTAGTATTTCGGCATCATCGAGGTGCCGGGGTCTTCGGTCGCCGTTTCCATTTCCTCCCTTGTGTCGAATTCAAGGATTTCTATGGGGTTGTAGTCTCCGGGCTTGTATCCGAGTTCCTCGGAGTAGATTTTCACCCATGTCTCGGCGTCCCAGCGCTCGTCTTCGTGGTTTGTCATCGCCTCGTAGGCCTCGTCTCCGTAGAGTACGATTGCTTTGAATTTAGTGCTCATTTTAAAAGAGTTTAAAAGTGTGTTCAGGTGCTAACTTGCGTTAATTTCATCACCCCTGGCGGGGGCTTGTCCCCCAGAGGGGGTGGGAAATTTGCGCAAAGGAAAGCACCGGAACTTCTTGCCGGCAAGGGTTCCACAAGAAAATACTACCCCCTTGCGGGGTGGAGATTTTCTTGTGGAAGGAGCCGGAGGCGACCAGCGCCCTTGCAGGCGAGAATCCCTTACCTGTCTTGCCGGAGGCTGTATGACTGTTCGTCCGTTTTCTGTTCGGCGTTGCTGTTTTCTGCGCTTGCAGGGTGGGTGTGGGGCTTGCCGGTCACCCTGTTTGTGTCGGTGTCCTTTGTCCTTCCCCTTTCCTGAACATAAGGAAAGCCCCTCAGTCTCCTGAAGGGCTCAGTGTCTGTGGAGAGAGGGGTCCCGCTATTCGGCGGGTACCTCCTCGTTGGCCTCGGCCTCTTCGGAGCTGGGCTCCTCTGCCTCAGGGGTGGGGAACTCGATGTCGAGGACGTGGAGGTCCACCTGGCTGAACTTCTTGCCGTCGGGGGCGGTCCAGTTGTTGGGCTTGTCAAAGCCGCTAACGTGAACGAGGGTGCCCTTGGTGAGCTTGTCGAGCGGGAGCTCGCGTTCGTTCTTGCGTCCGAGGTTGGCGCTCATCACGCAGTTGACAAAGAGGGCTTCCTTGCCGATGTGGCGGATGATGGTGAAGCGTACCATTGCGGTCTTGCCGTCTTTGGTGAAGGTCTTGGCGTCAGCGATGAGGCGTCCGGTCTTGATGTTGCGATTGTTGGTCTGTTCCATAATGATTTATTTTTTAGGGTTTAACTTATTTTCCGGGTGCAATACAGGGGACGCACTCCCGCTCCGTCAAGGATTCACGACGGAAAATTACCGGAGCTGCAGGGAACCGAAGCGAGGATGAATTTTACCGTGAACCCAAGGTCGTGAAGACGCGGGCCGTTGGATCCGCGTCGAGCAGTCCTTGACGGGCGAAGGAGAAGGGAACTAAATTTGTACCCGAAAATACAGTGACAAACCCGCCCGAAAAAGAAATCTGGGACAGGCCGACGCGCATCAAGGTTCCGTCGGGCGCCTGCCGACGCTAAGAGTGTAACAGGGCGGTGTCAAGACCATTGGACATACGTTTCACCTCCGCCGCATCTTGGCGGGGAGTCATAGGCCCTTTGTCGCGTGATGGGTGCTGACAAGGATAATGCAAGGAGGGCCGTGCCCGGAACGATAGATGCTCACAGGGCTTCATCCCTCGTGTGCAGCGGCGGGACATGGAAGCCCGCGCTGTCCCGCCCCGGCAAGGGTCTGCCTTTATGAGGTGGGCCTGTCTCCCGATAGGGGATTCCCCGCCTGCGGGGCGGACGTGTCACACGGTGGAGGCCGTGGCCCGGGGCAGGGTTCTCCTGCCCTGCGGGGGTTTCTCTCCGGACGGGAGGCCTGGGGACTGGGATGTATTGAAGAAGGTGAAGGGAAAGGGGAGGGGCTTTGCCGTCGCTATCCTTGAGCATATTCGGGGCGGAGGGACGGGAGGTGTGAGCGAGGGGGCGGAGTTCCCCGGTCGCCCTCCCTCCCGACTGTTCCCGGGTGCTCATGGTGCGGCGGATCATGCCCGGGGGCTTGTCGGAATGTCCGTGTGTATCTGAATGTCCCTTTCTCTTTTCACCTTTTTCGCAGAGCAAAGGTGTTTTTCTGTGTCCGGGTGTGGGGTATGGGGCCGGGCGTCGAGGTGTACGCCTGTCTCCCGGCCCCCGGAGATACTTGGTGAATTTTTGTTTTTGTCCTCTTTCGTCAGTGGTACCGTACCCCTGTTCTCTGGTGGTACCGTACCTCTTTCCTTGGGTGGTACCGTACCCCTTTTCCGTGACCTTGCGGCACGGCCGTCCTCGCGCACGTATATATGCGCACGTACGCATTACTACGCTTGAAGCGTGTAACTATTTATTTTCTGTTTTATCTATTTAATAATGGTTACCACTTACTACTGACCGCTTTTTTGCGGATTTCGCTGCCAGAGTTGTCCCGGTGGGCGTTTTGCCCTTTTCCCGTTGGTTACCACTTACTACTGACCGCTTGCATAAAGTTACCACTTACTACTGACCGTTTTCGTTAAAGTTACCACTTACTACTGACCGCTGAGGGGTAAAGTTACCACTTACTACTGACCGATTCGTCCAAAGTAACCACTTACTACTGACCGCTCGGCCCAAAGTTACCACTTACTACTGACCGCCGGAGGGTTAAAGTTACCACTTACTACTGACCGCTCGCGGTCTGACTGTAACAACAAACCCCGCTTGGAGGCGGGGCTTGTTGTCATTCTTCTGTTTTCTTGAAGTGTTCCCAGAATTTGAACTTGTCCGATAGTAGTGTTTTCTGGATCCAGCGGTCGTAATCTTTCTTGTCTTTGTACTTGGCGCACGATATGAGGAAATCAACCCTTTTTTCGATGTCGTTGGGGATTGTGGTGGCCGCGATGTTGATGAAGGTGTTGATTATGGCGGCCGTAAGGGTTTTCCTCAGGTTGTCGTTGTCATCGGCCAGCCATTCGAAGAAATACTTGTCAGCGTTCTTCATCTGTTCGTAGGAGCGGTAAGGACAGGCCAGGGCGAGTCCTATCTTGAGTTCGGTTACGGCGACGTCGAGCTTTTCTTCTCGTTTTATGGCCTGTACGGCGTATCCGTCCTTCCCGATGACTTCTCCCACGGCTGGATTGAAGTGGAAAAGGGGAGTGTACTTCTCCTTTTCTCCATTGGATATCCACTCTACTTCAAAATCAAGCTCGGTCTCTTTGAAGATTTTTTGAAGTTTTGCATTGAGTTTGCTTTTCAAGAATTTCGGTTCCAGATTACCGCCCACCTTGGCAAGGGAACACAGATAGGCGAAGTTGGGGGTGTCGTCAGGCGTCGTGCTTGTGAGTCCCTTTGCAAAGAGGGCTTCGCGGAGCCGGAGCAGGTGATGGTACAACGGACCGAGGCCGCTCTTGCGGAGGTTGATGAGGCTCTGTGTGCTGGTCGTGAGGTAATAGGTCGAAAGGTTGCGGCGGAAGTCTTCTTCAAGCTGGTAGCCGTAGATTGTCTTCCCGGTGATGCGGTCCTGCTCGATGAAGAAGTTCTTGAGGATTCGCAGGGGCTGGATTTTCCTTACGAGCCTTTTTGTCGAGTTCTCGACCATGGTGTTCATGACGTAGAGCGGCATGTACGATAGGGTGAATAGCGCGTTTTCTATATTGTTGGTGTAGACGGGCTTGTTTGTGTCGGTTGTACGGCGGCGCCTGTTGGTCTTTTCGTTGTTCCGGAAGTTCAGGACTTTCTGTTGATACGGCTTCTCGTTCTGTTTCTGGAGGAAATCGGGACGGAAACCGTATTTCTTCCCGAAGTCTTCCGGGTCGATAATCCCGAAGCCGAATTCATTGTACTGATGCTCGTAGCAGATGTCGTAGACAATGGATTCCGCGATGTGGTTCCCTGTTACCTGGTAGAGCGCATCAAGGTTTTCCTTGGTGATAACGCTGCGGTCCATTCTGAAGAAGTCGGGGCTGTTGAAACTTTCGGTCATATCGAAATGCAATTTGTTTTCGGCAAAGATAATTGTTTCCGACACGAATACAAAAACTTTTATTAAAAATCTTTTGTGTTTAAAAGAATTTGCTTATCTTTGCACCGTGCCGGAAAGACCGGTGCATAGTGCTTATGCTGAAAAAGATTTGTAATGTTCTGATTGTTTGCGCTTTGGTGTTCGGCCTTTCTGAAAGGGCGTTCGCCCAGCGTACCATGGACGGACAGATGTTCGCTTCTGTTTCTTACGTCAACGGACTTTTCCCCGAAAGGGCCCTTACACAGATTGGCGGTGAAGCCAACCTGGGTCAATATATCCTTTCTTCCTGTTATTGGGAGGCCGGCGTACGCTACAACCCTCTGACAAAGATGCAGACGGTAGGAAGCCTGACCGCTTTCGGCGGCTTCAATTACCGTATCGCAAACACCCGTAACCGTGCGTTTAATCTTTATGCCGGCGGCAGGCTCTTCCTCGGTGTGGATTACACCGAAGGGTCCAATCCCGTGGAGGAGATTGTCATCGGTACAGGCTCGTCTGTTCAGGTGACCGATATAGAGGTCGAGCCCGGGAAGACGCGTTTTATGATTGGTATCGACCCTGCCATTGAGATGGAATGGTTCTTTGTCAAGAAGATTGCCCTGGTAGTCCGTGTCTCGGCCCCTGTTAAGTTTATGACTCAGCAGCAGTTCTTCTCCGGTAGGGCCGGGGCGGGACTGCGCTTTAATTTTTAATCGCGTGATATGAAAACACTTCGATATACTTTAATAGCCTTGATGGCTCTTGTCGCTTCCTCCTGTGACTTTGTGTCAAAGGAGGGCGCTTCGTATCCGTTCGATGTAACGGTTGATGTCCGTGATGGCTTGCTTAATGCAGACGGCACTCTGGTACAGCATCCAGAGGTGGCGTTTAAGATTACGAGTGAGGATCCAGGCGCTGTATATACGATGGTTTATTCCATTGATAACGGTGAGACCGTTACACGTGAAAATCTTGTCGGAAGTGATGTCAGCGTTATCCTGAATAGCGACTTTGATGAATTCAAGGATTACGGAAGTCATGTCTTGAAGGGTAAGATTACCCTTGATAAGGATACTAATCGTGCAAAGGCGTTCACTGCTACAGTCTGGATGAAATATGTTCCGATTGTTGTTTCTGAAATGTATTTCAACGGTTATGACGGCAGGAAGACATTTAAGGATAAATGCGTCCTTAATTCTGAATCGTCCGGCGATTTCGTGATTGTATACACGCCTGTGGAATCTTATTCCAATATCGATATCAAGTGTGCTCCTGAGGGAGTTCTTGAGTTTGACATGAGCGAGATGAAGCACGAAGCTGGTAAGTTTACGATTCCGTATACCGTCAATGGCGTTGGCGAGCCGAAGGTGTCTTTGACTTTCACCAACGGACCGGATGTGAACGCCTATACGCATGAGGTGGATTGCCGTGAGGATGATGCGAGCAATTATTTCGTCCCTTACTGGGAGGCGCCCGCAGTCATTCTTTCTGGTGCTGAATACTCGGTCTCCGTCGGTCTCTCCTCCGGCAATATTGAAAAGCCGTATAACGTTTCTTTCATGCTGGACGGACAGGAGATATCGTCGTATTCCGACGTGATGTTCAATCGCCCTGTTGCTTATACTCTTAGTGCCGATGGATTGCAGCCGGGTGAGCATAGTCTTGTTTGCGAGGTGTCTATCCAGAACGGTAATTCGGTTGAGTTGTCTCAGACGGTTTTCGTTGTGCCTCAGGAATTGAGTTTCTCTGGAAGCGACGGAACGTTGATAAGTTCTTTCCCCGGCCAGGTTTCAATCTTGGCAATAGGGGAGAGTTATTCCCTGAGATATAACGATGTCCCGGCTGATGTGTTGTCTTCTCTGGAGTTTGTTTCTAACTCTGAAAGTACCATTGAGGGGATGATGTACCATGCGTCTGCTCGTGGTGAGAACACTCTCACTGTGAGTGCCTGTGACGGACAGGGTGGAACACTTGATTATTCTCTTGTTCATAAGGATAAGATTGTGCTTGAATGCACAATTCCCGATCTTGTCTTTACCGATGAGGGTATAAAAATTTCGATGAAGCTCTTGAAAGGAGATGCATCGAAAAATTATAAAGCTGAGATTTCTTTTGATGGTAGTCCTGATACTGCGTTCGCGTTTAATTTCTCCAACGGGAGTTTCGAGTATGAGTTGAATGACGACCATAGGGAAGGGGAACATATTGTCGGCGTAAAGGTTTATTCCGAGGATGGTTTTTCTACTGTCTGGGAGAAGTCGTCCGATGTTTTCATTTTCCATTTGATGTTTACGGCATGGAACGATAACGAGTCTTTCACTTTTGATGCACTGGCAGGTCATGAACTGGAGTATTCGCATCAGTATAAGCTTGCTTTCCCAAATATGCCCGTGCGGTTCGTTGACCGTTTCAGTGTAGTTGCGATGACCGAGGGTATCACTTGTGACAAGAGAAACCTGGGCGAAGGAAGTGTTTACTGGGATGTCCAAGCAAACAAATTTGGCGTAGAATCACTTTGGGTTTTGTACACCAATGCAAGTGATGTACAAAGCAAGTACATAGTAAAATTCCCGGTGAATGATAATTTCTCCTTGTCATTCACCACTGACGGGAAATATCTTTACGCACAGGTTTCTGGCGTTGATAGTTTTTCTACTATGGGCGTACAGGGCTCTTATACCGTGAGTGGTTATGCATGGGGGTCTCAGTCTGGCGACTTGGAGCATATTCAGTCAGAAACTACCACATTGTGTGATCCGATGTATTGTGAGATTGTTTGCTCAAATAACTCCAAGCAACAGCTTCATACTTATGTTTCTATTGATGCCCCCGCGAACTCTGTTCAGGGTTCTTGGAAATCTTTTGAATATGAGGCTTTACGTTTGGTTATTTACATAAGGACAGAGAAAGATAATATGAACAAGAACCAATCGTTCACGCAATATCACAAGTGTAAATTGGATTTCTCAGGACTTGAGGAACATTCTCCTTTTAACCGGGATACTTATTTCAATATTGTACTGAAACGCTGACAGATATGACGGACCGTAAGAAGGAGTATATGCTTGTCATTTTAGGGATATGTGTTATAGGTTATCTTTTGATATCGACACTCAGTTATGCCGTCAGGTATTTGTCAGGTGAAAGGGAAGAGGACAGGACTGCCGAGTATGCGGATTCCCTGGTAAGTAAAGCAATGGGCTTTTTCTATCCCGATAACAGGGATTCTGAGGTTGAAGCGGACAGTCTTTCTTCGGCGGTAGACACATTGAATTTAATTTTTGTTGAGTGATATGTTTAAGAAAATTTTTGTTATGGTCTTCTGCGCTTGCGTCCTTGCCTTTTCGGCAAGCGCACAGCGGTTCTCGGTTGGAACCAACGCCGTTGACCTTCTTTCTCTCGGAACGCTTGAGGCTGAGGCGTCTATTGCCGTTTCCCAGCACTGGTCTTTCCATGTAGGCGCTGAACTTAACCCGTGGACATGGAACGCAGGGGACCAGAAGACACAGCTCCAGAGTCGCCAGAACTCTTACTGGGGCGGAGCCCGTTACTGGCCGTGGCACGTCTATTCCGGTTGGTGGTGGGGTGCCGACGCACGTTATTCCGTTTATAACGTGGGTGGCATCATCAAGCGCGACACCCAGGAGGGCGACGCTTATGGCGTCGGTGCCTACGGCGGTTATTCTATCATGCTGAGCACTTATTGGAACCTCGATCTTGGTGTCGGCCTTTGGGGTGGTTGGACCAACTACACCCGTTACGCCTGCCCTGTGTGCGGAACGAGGGTGGAGGAAGGGACGAAACCGTTCATCCTCCCGGATGCCCGTATAGCTATCCAGCTGATTTTCTAAACTTAGATGTTAGACGATGAAGAAGCAAACTTGGATATTTACTCTCGTTCTGTTCGTCTTGCTTTCCGCGGTCCTTTCCTGCGGAACGTCAAAGAAGATACAGACCGTGCAGACTAAGCAGTTGTCTGCTTATCTGGCTCTTTCCCGCAACGAGCTTGCGGAGGAACGTAAGGTCATCAACTCCGGTGACCGCGATACCCTCGTCATCAAGGACGATGAAGGAAAGGAGTTCATTCTTATGAAGGCTATCCGTGACGAGGAGACTGGCGAGATGGTCGCCAACGAGGTTATCGACGCGGCTGTTATTACGGCGAAGTTCCGCAACGTGGCCGAGCGTCACGGTAAGGTGGATCTCCGCTTTGAGGTCATCGTCCCCCAGGAGATGATTGACACGAAGTGGCAGCTTGTCTTCAATCCGGATATGTTCATCCTTGAAGACAGCATCCGCCTGGAGCCTGTTATCATCACGGGTGAGGATTTCCGCAAGAAACAGGTGCGTGGTTATGAGGCTTATGACAGGTATCTTAAGAGTATTATTACAGACTCGACGGCGTTTGTTGACTGGAGAAACGTAAATGTCTGGATATCAAGGAATTTGCCTGATTTGTACCGTTATAAGAACGATACCTCTTTCGTGGATCTTGACGAATTCCACTCCCGTTTCGGCCCGACTGAACGGGATGCCATTCTGCACTATACTTTGTGGTCCAAGAAACGTCATCACGAGAAGATGTGGTACGAGCGCGGTCATAAGTTCGAGGAACTGGTTAAGGTTCCTATCCGCAAGACCGGAATCAAGCTCGATACCGTCCTCCGTGACGTGCAGGGTAACTTCGTTTTCCAGTACACCCAGACTATCAAGACCCGTCCTAAGCTTCGTAAGGTGGACGTGGTGCTTTCCGGCGATATCTATGAGCAAGACCAGCACCTGTACAGTATGCCCCGGAGCGAACCTTTGACTTTCTATATTTCTTCCCTGTCTTCCTTCGTGGATAACACGGAGCGTTATATGACAAAGATTATCGAGCGTAGGGCTTCGGCCAATACCGCTTGCTATGTGGATTTTGCTCAGGGTAAGTCCGATATTGACATGTCCCTCGGTCATAACGAGGAGGAGATGGGCCGTATCAGGGGCAATATCCGGGAGTTGCTTAACAATACCACCTTTGATATTGACTCAATTGTGATTGCGGCCTCCGCATCGCCCGAAGGAACTACCAAGGCTAACGGCCTGCTTGCCGAGAAGCGTGCTGCATCTGTTGCTAATTATTTCCAGGATTATATCAGGCATTATCGTGACTCGGTTCGTAAGAATTCCTTCGCCCTTGAAGTGGACGAGAACGGACGCGAAAGGGTGGTTCACACGGAGGTGCCTAACATTTCCTTTAGTTCTCATTCTGCTGGAGAGAACTGGCCTTATCTGACTGTTCTTGTGGATGAAGATAGCGTGCTGACTCAGGCTGACAAGTTCAACTTTATGAAGAAGCTTGAGATTGCTGATGTGGATGCTCGTGAGAAGGAGATGCAGTCCGAGCCTTACTATAAGTACATGAGAGAAAACCTTTATCCGAGGCTCAGGACTACGAAATTTAGCTTTTTCTTAAGTCGCCGTAACATGCAAAAGGACACGATTCATACTACTGTCCTTGATAGTACTTACATGCAGGGTGTCCAGTATCTGCGTGACCGTGAGTACGAGAAAGCCCTGACTCTCCTGCGTGATTACCGGGATTACAACACGGCTATCGCATACGTGTCCTTGGATTACAATGCTTCCGCAATGGCTATCCTCCAGGAACTTAAGAAAACCCCTCAGGTGAACTATATGCTTGCTCTCCTGTATGCTCGTAACAACGACGATCAGAAAGCCGTCCAGCATTATATGGATGCCTGTAAACAGGAGCATTCCTATGTCTTCCGAGGAAACCTTGACCCTGAGATTTATGTCCTTATTCAGCGTTACGGCTTGAATAAGCAGGAAGATGAAGAATTCTAACAGACAATTATAAATACTTTTTATCAACCATTTTATAAACCTTTTTTAACAAAAGTATCATGAAAAAAATTTCTATTCTTTCCCTGACTGTCGCCGCCCTGTTCGGCGCTTTCTCCTGCAACAAGAACGTTGTTACTCCCGAGGAGCAGGTTCTTGGTGACCTCCCTAACGGTTCCCTTACCGTCAACATCGGCGCCGTCGATGAGACCAAGGCAGACCTTTCCGCCATGAAGGATTTCCGCATCAACAGTGTCCAGGTCTTCGTCTTTGACGCCAACAACCGTCTTGAGACCGACGTTTACAAGGACGGTATCAGCGCTGACAACAGCACTCAGGTTACTATCAACACCAAGACCGGCGCCAAGACCGTTTACGCTCTCCTTAACCACAGCCGTCTGAGTTTCACTACCGGTTCTGCCGGACAGCTTCTGGCTGACTACGAGGCTAAGCTCACCGACCTCAGCGAGAACACCAGTGAGACCGACCTTGTGATGACCGGTAAGAACACCGTGAACGTTACCGATTACAACAACCAGGGCGCCGGTGGCACTCCTCAGGCTGTTAACATCTTCGTGAAGCGTCTTGTTTCCCGCATCCAGCTTGACGGTGTAACCGTTGACTTCCGCGGTACTTCCCTCGAAGGTGCAGACTTCACCGTTCAGAAGATTTATCTGAAGAACGTTGTTGGTAAGAGCCCTATCGGCATGCAGGGTCTGACTGGCGTTTCTGACGTTACTTCCACTATCCTTCCTAAGCTTCTTCCCGACGATCAGTATGATGTTGCTGCCAACTGGTACAACAAGATGAAGGAAGAGGCCGGCGCACCTGCCGTTATTTCGGATTCTTATTCCAAGGCTTGCAACGTGGCCGGCACCATGACCGACCTCAAGCGCGTTCTGTTTGCATTCCCCAACGCTACCAGCGGTGACAGCAATAACGCCACCTGGGGCAAGCGTCACACCCGTATCGCTATCAAGGCTCACGTTACCAAGTCTGCCGTAGGCATTGACAAGGACACCTACTATGTTCTTGACCTGCCCGTCCTCGTAGCTAACACTATCTACGAAATCGACAACATCAACATCACCCAGCTTGGTAAGGATGACGACAGCTCCGACGAGGGTATCAAGGTTGGTAAGGAGACCTACACTATCACCGTGGATCCTTGGAACCCTACAATCACTCACCTGAACTACGAGTTCTAATTTCTTCTGAGGGAATTGTCTGCGTCAGTCGCACTGCCATGACGGCTTGACGTAGCGGGCGGGAACAGATTCATAGGCTTTTGGTCTTCCCGCCCTCCCTTTCTCGGGGGACTGCCTGGCGCACTGGTCGCCGTATGACTTTCCGGACACAAAAATTCATTACGGCATCCTGGGGGTTCGACACCCTTGTCCTCCACAATTTTAAATTAAACCATGAAGAAGTTTTTTATCATACTTTCCGCTGCCTTGGGCATCGTATCATGCAGGAGCCTCGTTCTTGAGAACAGGGTGGACTGCCCCAGTTTCCTTTATTTCGACATTGAGAACAGTGAGCGTTTCGAGGACTGGGACAGCCTCTATGTCAACGTCTATGCGCATCCGAATGGTTCGCTTATCGACGAGGCCAAGACTATTATCTCTACCGTCCAAACTGAGGACAGGTCGAAGAAGTTCTACTTCGTCGTCAAAGGAACCGAAGCCGTCAAGGGCTACGGTCTCCTTGGGCAGGACGGGCTTATCCAGGACGGGACGTCATGGGTGACCCCTCTCGGAAGTGAGTATGCTCCGCTGTTCCGTTTCTCTTATATCGAGAATGTGCAGGAAGAATCGTTCACCGTCCCCGTGGAGTTCGTGAAGGATTACTGTCACGTAAAGGTTCAATTCGTGGGCTATGAGACCTTTGCAGCCGCTATGGGGCGTTTCCCTTTCGATGTCCTTATCCGCAGCAATACGAGCGGAATAGACGCCCTTACGGGCATCCCCGTGCGTTCTCCGTTCGAGTTCCGCCCCGAGGAGAAGAAGGTCGGCTTCTTTGAGTTTAATTTGCCGCGTCTCGGCGACCAGAACCTCACCATGGAACTCTACGGCCGTGAGGGCCTTGCCGAGAGGACGGGCCACACTGCGACGTTCGATCTGTACGCCGACCTGCTCAACCAGGGCGGCCTGACATGGACCGAGAAGAACCTTCCTGATGTGGATATCATCATCGACTACCAGGAGCACACCGTGAATATCAACGTCTGCGCCTGGTCGCATAACGATATCTCCTACGAGTATTAAACCGTAAACCAGTGTCAGTCATGAGTAAGAGATATATCATAGCAGCAGCCTTTTTGGGCGTAGTCCTTTTCGGTGGCCTGTCTTGCAAGAAAGCCCCTGTGGAAGAGAAGGACGCCTTCACCGTGGCACTTTCCTTCAAGGCTTCTCCGACTCTCTCCCAGAGTATCCCTTCGCGTTTCCGCGTGAGTTTCTTCACTGACGGCGTGCAGACAGCCGTAAGGGATATCGAGAGTGTCAAGATTATGAATGAAGGATTCCTTTTCGACGTGGTCCGTGGCACCGAATTCGAGTTGTCCGCCGTTTACGGCTGGCCTTATGGCACGGAGTGGTACCAGAACGGTTCCATTTCCATTCCGTATGGTTGGATGATGCCCTCCGCCGGAGGCGCTTATATCAAGGAGGCTTTTCCCTCTGACAAAGAGGCTCATATACCCTTCGGGCTGGAGTTCAGGAAACTCTATTACGAGTTCCCTGTCATCATTGAAGGTGAAGAGGGAGTGAAGTACACCGTCTCGTTTGACTGCAAGGTGGCGGGCTTCTCCTGGCCCGAACTGGAGCCCCTTCCGGGACACTATCACTACGAGATAGAGATTGACGGCAAGGGACACGACACCGTGCGTATCCCCGTCATTGATGACAATGCGGTGATGGACCTGTCCGTTACCGGACGCGACGCGGACGGGGTTGTGGTCTACGGGCCGGAGAAGGAGATGTGCCTTGGTTCCGTCGTAAGCGGCAAGGATGGAGAGGTGTTCTCCGTGATTAAGAGGATTGGAAAATAAAAAAAATAAAACTACGATATGAAAAGTTATATTAGAACTGTTTTGCTTGCAGCGGCCTTGGTAGCTGCCGCATCGTGTGCGAAACCTCTTTCATCGGTTCCGACTCACCGCACCGTGGTCGAGGGTGAGCGTGTCACGCTCTCTTTCTCGGCCTTGGACGGGCTTCGGGCAACCAAGTTGACGGGGGTCTCGGAGGCCAACGAAACGAATATCGCCAGGTGGGCGGTCTTCGCTTTCGAGGATGCTACCGGCCTGGTGTCGTACGGCACGTCTTCTTCTTCCGCTCCAATCAACATGACTCTTATTGCGGAGCATGATTACACTATCTACGCAGTGGTGAATTACCCCACGAGCGGGATCGGGGCTCTTGACCCTTCCGCTATCAGCACTGCTTCCGATCTGACGAACAAGGTGTCTTATCTGACCGATAACACTTACAATCGTCTTCTTATGTTCGGCAGCACCACCCTTACCCCTGCCCGGCTTGACTATGATCCGGAGGATGCCCCCGGCACTTATACTCCGGAGTCCGTCACTATTAATGTGCAGAGGATGGTCTCGCGTGTCGACGTGGTTAAAGTGGCGGTGGATTTCAGCGCCAAGCCGCATCTGGCGGCGAAGACATTCACCCTTAAGGGGCTTTATCTGACTAATGTGTATCGTACTGCCCGTTACGGTTCCGATTACGCTTTCTCGGAGCTCAGTGCCACCAGGACGGCTTGGTATAACACTGGCGGCTGGCATCGCGGCGAGTCCGCCGATGCGGGCATCGACGCACTTGCAAGCAACACCGGCATCAACGTCGTCATTGACGGTTCTACCCCTTATAACGTGAAGAACTCGTTCTATGCTTATCCTAATGCCACTCCTATCGGGAGCGACACGCACGCTATGGGTTCTTGGTATTGCCGTTGCACCCGTATCATCATCGAGGCCGATATGGACGGGACGGTGATGTACTATCAGGTCAACGTGCCTTCGATGGAGAGGAACCATATCTATTCCGTCAGTAACATAGTCATCAAGGGCCTTGGTTCCAAGGATCCTGAGGTGGTGGATTACTATGAGGACGGGGAGAGCGTGTCCTACAGCATTGAGACGAGCGACTGGGACGGAGATTACAGCGTGACAGAAGAGAGTTAATCAATCCAAAAGCCTAATATATCCATGAAATTCAATTCAATCATTTCAACACTGGCGCTCGGGACTGTTTTCCTGTTCTCCTGTCAGAAGGAGACGGACTACGACCTGCCGGAGCCTCCTGTTCCCGGGGAGAGACTTGAGTTCTCCATTGAGGAAGAGGATCCGGAGACCGTGGAGACGAAGTCGATTCTCACCGATGCGTCCATTGAGACCAAGCGGACGGGAGTGACCGTCGGCGTCTATGAGAATGGCGCCCTGGTGGATAAGACCTATTCCACCTCGTTCTCGGGCATCACGTTTACCTTGCAGAGCGATAAGACGTATAAGCTGTACGCCCTCGTGAACATGGGTGACGTGCAGTCGCAACTCCCTGCCAGCGAGGCTTCGCTTGCATCGTTTGTCTATACTATCCCCGCCTATACGGGAGCCGGGCAGAGCGTGAATGCCCTTGGCATTCCCATGGCGGGGTCCCTTGAATACCAGCCGGGTGTCACCTCCGTGACGGCTATCCCGGTGAAGCGGCTCCTTGCGAAGGTGACGGCCGTCCTGTCCTGCGACTGGACCGGGGCCAAGATTAAGTCCGCGAAGATATATAACATGAATAAGCAGCTGAGGCCCTTCGGGACATCCGCTGCTTCCGGGGCTTCGGATATGCTCTCTTTCCAGGAGGTGCAGATGGCGTCCGGTGCTGGGACCAACAGCCTTACTGGCACTTTCTATGTGCCAGAGAACATGCAGGGTACGGTAAGCGGGATTACCGCTTCCTCCAACAAGGCTGGGGATAAGAACGCTACCGTCGGTGCCAATGCCGCGAAGCTTACTTACCTTGAGGTGGCTATAGAGTCCGAAGGTAAGTATGACGGCACGGTGTCTTACCGTTCTTATCTTGGAAACAACTCCACAACGAATTTCGATATCCAGCGTAACTATCGTTATGTCTGGACTATCCATTATAAGAGTGACACCGTTGACGACTTCAACGATGACTGGAAGCACGACTACGACGGTCTGGAGATTGTCGATTACTCGCTTTCCCTGTCCCCGAACCCGCAGACTATTGCGACCGGGGCCAACTTTACTTATACGACCACACTGTCGAAGAATATCATCAAGCCCACTCCCTCTTCATCGAGTTCTACTCTCGGTAATTCCGAGGCTACATGGTCTTCAAGTAATACCTCCGTTGCTACCGTGTCCTCTGCGGGCGTGGTGACCGGCGTGGGAGCCGGTACGGCGAACATCACGGCAAAGTACACCCCCGCAGGCTCCGACCTGTCGGAGAGGACGGCTACTGCCTCCGTTACCGTGCAGTCTATTGCTTATGAGCTTGAACTGAGCGCCACTGGCGCCACTACGGGCCTCAAGCACAACGAGACCACAAGCCTGAAGGCTATGTACTATAAACTCACCGACGGCGTGCGTGACTCCGGAACGGATGTCACCTCGTTAGCCGTATGGTCTCATACCGGTGGAAGCAAGTACGGCGTAGCCGCGGGCGTGGTATCCGCCAACGCTACTTCCAGCGCTCCTTCCGTGCAGGGAACCACTAACGTTACTGCGACGTATAATGGTCTTGGCTCGATGAACTCCGTTGACGTGGCGTTCGTTGATATCTCCACTGGAACGACTTCGATTTCTCCGGCATCGGCTTTCGGTACGTATCTCACACCTGCTAAGTTCACTGCAAGGTTTGTTGGTACGATTAATGGATTTACCACCGAGGACAAGGATGTCACTAACTCCGCTACTTGGAATATCACCGGCGCATCTATTTATAGCGTCTCCAATGGTTCCGTGACCGCCGATGCCTCTACAGGCACTCACTCGGTTGCTGGTTCTGCAACGGTGACTGCGACCTATGGTGGTTCCACTTCCAGCAGCGCTACGGCAACGTTTACGAATATCGTCGAGAACAGCTTGTCTGTTTCTCCTGCAAGTGGTGCTATCCAGGCTGGTGGCGCAAGTGTCAACTTGACTGCAAGGTATATTACCAATACCAACGGTTACGAGACGGCTAACACCAATGTTACTTCTTCCGCTACCTGGAGTTCCAACAACTCTAACGTAACGGTAAGTGCCGGTGTGGTTACAGCCAATTTATCTGCTTCCGGTACTGCAATTATTACTGCTACTTATCTCGGTGAGACTATGACATGCACGTTGATTATAGGTGCACCTGTCATTGAACATTATCTTGTTGTAACTCCTGCTACTGCAAGTGCAAATGTAGGTGAAAAGATAATTCTTACTGCCAAGTATCATACCGTTACTAACGGAGTTGATGATGGAGGCGATAATAAGCCCTTCTCTTGGAGCAAGGTCAGCGGTAGTGCTGGAATTGTAGTTAATAGTAGCGGCGAAGTATCTGCTACCGCAGGTGGTACAGCTACGATCCAGGCCAGTTACGGCGGTGAGACCGGAACGGCAACCGTGACCTTCACGGATGTTATTACCTATGATCTGGAGGTAACCAGTGCGACTAGTTCTGCCAATGTAGGCCAGACTATCGCTATGACTGCGAAGTTCTACACCTTGACCAACGGAACGCGCGACACGGGCACTGACGTTACTACAAATTCCAGCACCACATGGAGTCCGACATCCGGCACTATCATGGTAAGTAACTCTGGCTCTACCAAGGGCCAGGTTACTGCCACCGCCGGAGGCTCGGCTTCCATTGCAGCCAGTTACGCCCATTCATCAGGCACGTATTCGGATTCCAAGACAGTGACGTTCAATAACGTGGACGTGGAGAAGTACCGTCTGGTTATCACTCCCTCCACGGCAACCATCAACTGGAACACTACGCAGACCTATACGGTCAACCGCTATACGGACGTCTATCGTAACGGTTCTCTGTATACAACCGGAACGACTCCGACTGCCATGTCGGCCTCCAGCTTCGACTGGACCACCGGTAGCGCGTCTATTGCTACCGTAGCCTCCGGCGTGGTGACAGGCAAGGGAACCGGCACTACGACTGTGACCGCGACCCTGAAGAGCAGCGTGACGGATTACGCCAAGTATGATAATAAGGTCGTGAACGCCAGTATCAAGGTTAACGAGGTGAAGACCTATCGTGTCTGGATTGGATGCGAGAGTAATTCTGAACCTTATAATAGTGTCATCAATATCCGTGCAAGGCTATATACTACGACTAACGGTGTTGAAGATACCGGTAAGTTTATTGTACCCGATTCATTTAACAAAGTGAGTGGAGGTAGTAATATTACACTTACAAAGACTACTACGATTTCTAGTCCTTCGACTGCAAGATTGATAAATCCTGCCTTGTCTGTTGAAGCTAATAACAGAGCCACCATTACAGCCACATATAACGGCGTGACAAGTAACGCTGAAAATATTGAGTTTACTAATGTGACTACGTATGGTTATTCCAGACTGGTTGTTAATGGCGATTCTAATGTCAATGTAGGCGCTCAGACAAGCGAGTACACCGCAACACTTTACACACAGAAGTATGTGAATGGAGTTGCATCCGGTAGTGCTACAACATCGACGGCATCTTCAGGCATTTCATTTGGTTCTTCAGATCCTTCTGTAGCAAGCATGATTGGACGTGTGGCTACTGGTTTGTCCGCCGGCACAACTTATATCACTGCTTCTTACACGGGAGCATACGGCACTGTCGAGGCTGTCGCTCCCGGCGATGCCAAGATGCTTACCGTCGGCAACGTCGAGGAAGACCGTTACAGGATTGAGATTCTCCCGGATGACTCCACAATTAACTGGAATGAGACTCAGTCATATACTATAAACAGGTATACCGACCATTACACTAACGGCGTCCGGACAACAACTGGCACGACTCCGACCGTGTTGGCAAATACCAACTTCACGTGGGAGAGCTCTAATACCAGTGTAGCGACAGTATCTGCTTCCGGAGTTGCCACAGGCGTCTATCAGGGTACTACCACTATCAAGGCAACGCTCAAGTCTTCCGTGACGGATTACGCAAAGTATTCAAATACGGTTGTTTCCGCAACGCTTGACGTAATGAATGTCATTACTTACCAGGTTGTCATTACTAAGTCCAATAAGAGTGCCGTTCCTTCTGGTCTCAGCCTTGCTGTGGGTTACACCCGTAGCCTGAGGGCCTGGTATCAGACCTACACTAACGGAGTATTCACCAACGAGACCGAAGTGACTACTACGGCTACCTGGTCTGTGTCACCTACATCCAGGGCATCCGTATCGGCTGGAGCTGTTACGGGTCTCAGTGCCGGCAGTGTAACGATTACCGCAACTGCTACCCCTTCTGGTAAACCTACCAAGAGTGGTACTGCGACACTTACTATCGTTGGTGGCGGTTCCGAAGGTTGGGATGACGGCTGGGATGATGATGGAGGCGGAGAGATTATCCTTGACTAAATGAAGAAAGCGGCTTTCGGGCCGCTTTCTTTTGTTTTGTTTCGTTATGGGAAAATTGTGTTTGATTTAAAATAATTTGCGTTCTAATTGAAAATTGTTATCTTTGCGGTGATAATTATAGTTTGTCCGTAATGGTGGTTAATCCATTAGGTAAAATAAAAGTTAATGCATTTTTAACACTTAATAACGCATGTATATGAAAAAGTATTTTTTGATTTTTGCTACAGCCTTGGTAGGATTGCTGGTTGGCTGTCAGCGTGAGGTCAATGTGGAAGACAGCGTTCCCGTAGGGGAGAGGCTTGTCTTTGGAGACATTGCAGTAAACCTTTCTGGCGAAAGTGAGGATCCGGACACAAAATCCGTTGTAACGGTTAATGTGGAGGATTTCACTTGCGCATATCTTTTTGCCTTTGACCATTCAACGAAGGAGATTCTTGCCTATCCGGAAGAAGCTGGTAACCTGGAGGGTGTAAAGCCCGTGGCAGTGTCCGTAACGGATAAATCTTTCAACTGGGCTCTTCCTGTAAAGAAAGCCATGGATGTATGGGTGTTGGTTAACCCCCCGTCTGATTTGAAAGAGACTTTGAATGATTTTGTTCAAAATGGAACAGATTTGACCGAGTCGGATCTGAGCGCTTTGAATTTTGAATGTAACAATGCAAGCGAACTTCTCAATCTTGAGATTAGTGGAGATAACATGCCGATGTCTGGTATGATGGATAACATTACTCTCGAGGATTTCAATTCATCGCTGAACGTAAAGGTAAAAAGGCTTTTTGCTAAGTATGATTTAACTCTGGATGTCTCAGAGTGGGTAGCTGAAGGATGGACTGTAAATGCCGCTTATATCGACGGTGCTAAATCTAATACCGAAGTTCCTTATTTTTCTGCGAATTATAAACAGAATGATTCTAATAAGTTGAAGTCTGTAGACTTTTCGAGTAAAGAAGATATTAAGCAACTTAATATCCGTGACGCCAATAATAAGTCTGAAACTGTTTCTTATTATTTCCTTGAGAACTGCCAGAACGTTTCCTCTTCTGCATCTAAATGGGATCAGGTCCGTAATGAATTAGATTCTGAAATAGAGAATTGTTCTTACTTGAGTATCAATGTTATTGCAACTAAGGATAGTTACGAAAAACGTTGTTTTTCCTACCGCATTTATTTGGATTCTACACCAGGTTCTTCAATGAAATCTAAGTTTAACGTTATTCGTAATACTTATCGTAGAATTACGTTAAAGCTTGGTGCTCCTCAGGATGGTTTCCAATGGGTTAATTCTTCTGACATAGAGGCTATACCAATGATGCAGTTCATTGTTCCTTTTGAGACCTCTTTACAACAGACAGAATTAATATTTGAAATAGAGAAGGATGGAGTTCATTCTGATGATATTGAATTCCTTGGGTCGGTGCCACAGGATTATTATGATTATAATACAAGTAACGTAACCAATTTCCCTTATAGTGGCTATGTTCAATTACGCGCCAAGACAGGGGTGAGCGGAATATATACTTTAATTGGCAAGGATCGAATAGGTGATGTCTATCATTCGATAAGTGTTACAATCGGTGATAATGTCGGTATTTTTTCGGGAGTTGAATGGCTTCAGAAAGCTTATTATACATGCCAATGGTCTGTACTTAATGTTCACGATTTAGTACAGAATTATTCGAGTTATGAAGATGTTTATTTCAATTTAACAATATATAATACATCTAATAACTTACCTGTAAGTGGAGCAGAATATCGTGATTATATTTCAACAAATGGCTCTGCTATGTCTTTTGGCAAAAATACTCCAAAATATAAAGATTATGGATGTCATTTGTTTTATGATAAGCATTCGGGATATCTTTATATTTATACGGGTACTAGTGATAAGACTTATGGTAAACTCTCGATTACGGTTAATATTGGAGATGTTAATAATGATGGCGATGATGATTATGTTATTACTAATTATGAGTTGCCAGTGTTATTAAAACCCGAGTTACGATTTAGGTGGCAAGATATTGATGGTAATCATGAGGTAATTCCAGCACGTGACGGATGGAAACAGACTGTTCATCAATATACGCATTCACGAGTCGATTTTACAGTTTGTCTCGTTGATCCAATTACGTATCAACCAATTGGTAGTGGTGATATGTCTGCATTTGAATGGGCACCGAGATTCAATCATGGTCATGATTATGAGGATTATATGGATTTAAATATTCGTGACTGGAATGGTTTAGTGAAAGATAGCGAGAATCATTATATTACTTGTACTGAATGTAGTTCAGATATCCATATTAAGTACGGATATTTTGCTGCAGTGCATCAGTTTGGTATGATTGAATGCGGCGAAGAAGAAGTCCCTTATGTTGTTTCCCCTAATGATGATATCGCCCCATATTCTATTGCTAATGGGAATGATATATATATATATTCCGATGATAATGATGCGAGAGATTATGATGAGAATAGATTTACTACGCTTGGAATAGATATGTTTTCAAGTGTTGAATTTCATCAGAAGGTTTCATTAAGTGAGGGATCTAAATATCGTATGAACGTTCTTCATGCAAAGTCTCGTAATGGATACGTTGGAGATGCGAGTGATATGGAGCCTTTTGACGAAGCATCTAATAATGAGGAGTTTTATTTGATGCAGGGAATTATTAAGTCGTATTTTATTAGAACGGCTAATGAGGTTTCTGCACCAACGGTATCATTAAGCTCAAGCGATTTGAAATATCGTTTAATAAAAATCAAAAATGGTTTATATCGTTTGGATTTAAAAGTTTCTTCTTATAAGGCGGCAACATTGTATAATTTATCTGCAACCGGTTACGATTCTGATAATCCTACTCCTTTTGATTCTGCATCTGGTGATAAGGAAGTAACAATTACTATAAATGGTTCGGGTCCTGGTGCTAGTTATTCTCATACATTAAAGTGTAAAATATTGCATCAACGTTTTAATGTAAAGTACAGGATGGAAGGTACGACACTTGTTCCAAAAGTGAATTGTCCTTTATTTGAGGTGAGTAGTATTACTGCTAATATAAGGGGCACATGGTATCATCATTATTTTAATAATCCCGCCACGGATCCGTCATTACGTTACGAATCGTATGATAAACAATTTCTATATTTAGGCAGTGATTATAATGATTATAGAAAAACTTGTATCCCTAATTTCGAGAAGAAGTTCCATCAAGGTAAAGGTATTGTTGTTTGTAGTCGGAAGACAGATCACACTTTTGCTTGGAACACTTGGGATGAAGGATATACAGATTTAATTGTCGCCTATCCTGAAGACAAAGCTTTTGTTCCGATAAAACTTGACTTGCGTATTGATGTTAAACTCAAGGAAGAAGGTTTAAGTTGTAGCCGTTATACTCAGCTTTTCTATGATTATTTTAGGTATACCAATAATACTTTTGTTGAAGAGTTTTATTGGCCAGGCGAAATGGAGTTTGTTTCCCAGTGTGGTTATACTAATGCAATCGGCATAATTACAGCTATAGCTTTTGAGACTTGGGAGCAGATGGAAGCAAATTATGGACCTATTGTCAATTACGGATGGTATGTCTTTGGTCAACCACAGAAGGTTCATCCTATGTATTATTCTAGCAATATCGCACGATTCCAGCCTGATGAGTTAATTCCAATTGAGTTGAAATCTTGGAAAAACGAATTTGTGAATCCGGAAGAAGGTAGCAATTACGATGGCTCTGAGTGGCATTAGTCTTTCTGTTTTAAATAATAAAAGAGGCGATTTTTCGCCTCTTTTATTATTTAATTTAAGATTCTTGCGAATCTTAAAAATGATTCATAGTAATCCGAAGCTGGTATTCCGATAAGTTCTTCTATTGACAATTCCTTTATATCCGCTGTTGTTATTGCTTGGTTTATGGAACGGAAGTTAGTTGAAAAGATTGTTTTATATTGCATTTCTCTTCCGTTAGCGGTATATTTATCCTGTGTATAGAAACCAGCACAATTGAAACAGCATCTATTATTTAATACAATAGTTTCCTTTAGAGGTTGACTATCTATTTTTATTAATAATTGTGCCGGGTATTGTTTAGAGGGTTTACTTCCTGATGTAATAGCCCATTCGGTATTTCCGTAAAGAGAATCGTATGCAAATAAGAATAATTTATCTCTTTCTTCTTCCAAGAGTTTTAATGCATTTTCGCATTCATCAGAGTCTCTGTATGAATTTGGTTTAAAATAAAACTTTTCTCTTGAATCTACCATATATTCCAGAAAATATATATCGAAGTATTCTATATATTCCCCAATAATGGTTTTTTGACAGAATTGTTCATATGTCTGTTTAAATAGTCGTTCCCACGTTCCGTTATTAAAATCTACATCTATGTAAGATAATCCGGTGAAGACAATGGATGGAACCATTTCTTTTTGAGATGCAAATATCCACGGCATTTCTTCTGTATTAATTGTTTTTGTGTGCTGGTGCACAAGTGTCATTTTTTTATGATGTGACCAGTCGGTAGTTACTCTTGTATCGGCAACTTCCGGAGAGTGTTCAAAGAACGGGTCGCATTTACCTGCCACTCCGTATTGGTAGCGATATGCATAGTACACTAGTTCCGGACTCACTTCATATTCACAATGTTCGAAATACTGTGTACATCCGGTCACGTCGAAGGTCTTGAGGTTCTTGTTACCCTTAAGGTCCAGCCAGTAGAGCAGTGGGAGTTCCTTCAGGATGGTGGCATCTACGATGTCGTTGTTCTGGAGGTCCACCTTCCAAGCGTTCTTAAAGTACTCCAGTCCCTTGAGGTCTTTGATGCCAGCGCCAGTTGCAATCACCTCCTTGACGGACAAGGCTTCATCGAAGGATACTTCACCGTCATGGTCTGTGTCACAGAGCGCTTTCATGGCATTCTTGAAGTTCATGTCGTCGAATACGATGCAGTCTTCCCTGAGAGGCACGGCAGGCAGGCTCTCCTGCGTTATCTTCACTGCGATGGGGGAGAACACCCTCTTACTTTCGAAGATTGAAATTCGGCCCTTTTTAGGCGCTTCTGTGCGGTTCTCAGATGTCGTTGTGACAATGCCGTCGGCAAACGTGAAGAAATCGCCCTCGGTCTCATACTCCAGTACATAATCCGGGATATCGGTATCGACCCTGAAGGAAAGGGGTGCCGTTGCGCCTTCCTCGCCTCCGAGGGTGATGTCTTCCACCGTGATGTCGAAGTGGTATGTCTTTGCGGTGATGGTATACGTGGTGGAGTTCTCCCCTCCGTCAGTGACGAAGATGTACGCAACTTCCTTGGCTCCAGGAAGGCTGCTCAGGGAGAACCGGATGACGCCGGTATGGGATTCTTCATCGTATTCCATTTCCGGTTTAAACCCTTCCGTTTCTTCGCCCACGTTGAAGGAGATGTTTCCGTGACCGAGCTTCGTCACCTTGAAGGGCACTTCGATGGGTTCGGACATGTAACCGATGAAGGACAGTTCGGTGTCGATATCCAGCGACACTTCCTTCTGGTATTCGAGCCTTGCGGTGACATCATCCTGGAAGACTATCTCGACGGCCGTAGTGGAGACGTTCACCTTCTTGACGTAATCGTTTTCGATCGTGACGGTTTCATACGCGGTATCGGCGAAAGTGTACGGCTCTGCAAAGAGGACGGTGACGCCCTCTGCGGCTTCATCTATTCCGTTCACCTCTACCTTATCCTCCGAGGCGGAGAGAAGGATGGTCTCTTCAAGAGGGCGCTGGTACTCCGGTTTCGGATCGGGTTTCTTCTGCTCGTTTGAACCTGTATTGGCAGGGATCACGGGCTCCGGCTGTTCTTTCCTCGTACAGGAGGAATAGAAGGGCATAAGGAGAGCCATGATAAAGGTGAAGAGGAGAAGGTGTTTTGCTGTGAGCTGCTTATACATAGTCGTAGGTTGTTATTCTGTTACCAGTGTTATCGTTGTTAGCGCTGGTAAAGATAGTTAATTTTTGTGATACTGACGTGACGGGGCTGTTTTATCTGGGGTTGTCACACCAGACGAATTCTACACAGGCCCAAATGAATCTGATGGGGAAGATGAAAATCTTCCATGCGAGCTTGATAAGGTAAAATAGGAAAAGCATAGTATCAAAAGTTTTAAAATTATTCTTTATACGCCCGGCTTTCTGCCTGAGGCTTTCCTTTCAGGTGCAGAAAGCGCATACACTCATTGGCGCAAATGCGGGCGGAAGAAAGTGCTTGGGGAGCGAAGCATCCCGAGCAGCTTTGTTCACGCCCGTGGGAGGGGAAATTAGTGCGGCGACCTTAAGGCGTCGCAACGTACATTTGCGCCGTGCCGTTTGATACGGCACGAGAAGCCGCCAGGGGGACCATGGCGGCGGGAGGGGATGCGCAACTTTGCACCGTAGAAAGGGAGCCGGGGCAGACAGCTGGGAGGACGGGTGTGTTAGCCCGTGCCGTAAGGCCGGAGGGAGGATAGGTTTCCGACGGAAAAGGGGGCGTGCTGTCGCCAGCCGCCCCCTTGACGCGGGATGAAAAACACAACAGAATTTTTGTGTTGATGTAATTTTTTTACTACTTTTGATGCATATAGCAAGTAAAGGGATATATGGCATTACGAATTTTTTCATTCTTTTCCGGTTCCGGGTTCCTTGACCTGGGGTTCGAGAAGAATAATTTCCGGGTGGATCTCGTCAACGAGTTTTCGCCAGCCTTCCAAGGTGCATACCGTTATGCCCGGAAACGGATGGGAATACCGGAGCCCCGTTTCGGTTATTCCCGTGATGTGAATTCGTATCTTACCAGCGAGGGGAAGAAAGAGCTTGCCGGATATGTCGATACCGTTCACCGGGAAGGAGATTTGGTCGGTTTCATCGGCGGCCCTCCGTGCCCTGATTTCTCCGTGGCGGGGAAACAGAGGGGGAGGGACGGCGACAACGGGAAACTGTCACAGTCCTATGTGGATGTGATTCTCTCGCAGAAGCCGGACTTCTTCTTGTTTGAGAATGTGAAGGGCCTCTGGAGGACGGCGAAGCATCGTGCTTATTACAACGAACTGAAGGAGTCGCTGGCGCAGCATTATCTTCTGACCGACCGTCTCTGTAACGCCCTTGAGTTCGGCGCCCCGCAGGATCGTGACAGGATTTTGCTTTTCGGGGTCCGGAAGAGCGTCGCCCGTCAGCTTCATCTTGACATCGACAGTTTCGACTGGAAGAGTCATACCCTTTACGACCTGAACGACGTGAAGGGGCGTCCGTGGCCTTCCGCTGAGGAGTTCGGTGTCGGGAGCGACCGCCCGGCTCCGACGGGTATCCCGGAGGAGTTGACGGTACAGCATTGGTTCGAGCGGAACGACGTGCAGCACCTCCCCAATGCGGAGGATTTTTTCACTCCGAAGGCTGGCCTTGCGCGGATGGAGACGGTTCAGGAAGGGGACGACTCAAGGAAGAGTTACAAGCGCCTTCATCGTTGGCGCTACTCGCCGACCGTAGCCTATGGTAATAACGAGGTGCATCTGCATCCGTATCTTGCAAGGAGACTGTCAGTGGCGGAGGCTCTTGCCCTGCAGTCGTTGCCGGCGGAGTTCGTCCTTCCTCCGGATATGTCGCTTTCCGATAAGTTCAAGACCGTCGGGAACGGCGTCCCGTTCTTGCTTGCCAGCGGCATAGCCCGGACCATAAAGGATTTCTTTAACGTGGAGCAATGAGAATTACAGCGCACAATCTTGTGAAAGCCATTTCCTGCCTTTCCAGGAACAGGGAATACAACTACGTCAATAGCAAGACGCCGGGCCGTATCCGTATCATCGATGTGACGGAGCCGGATGGGCCGATTGTCATAAGGAGATGGAACCCTAATAAGGGCGAGAGCTTCCATACGGCGAAGAACGAGACCATATCCTCTGAGATGCTCTGGCGGCTTGCCAACGCCATTTCCGAGAACGAGCCGATAAACGTTGACCGTCTCTTCGCGGGTTCATATAACACGCGGTCTGTCCTTGAGTCCCTTGTGGCCCATACGCCGGAGTTCTATTTCTGCTATCCGGGCCGTATAATGGATAAGGGCGGACAGACCTCGATAGAGCACGGGCACAAGCATCTTATCTGGACTCCGGACAATCCTCATGAGAACGGGGTGCTTTCCGAAAAGGAAGTGCAGAATATGGCTATTTCCGAGATTCCTTCAAAGCAGGTTGTTTATGATGATATCCTCGTGCCGGAGTCGCTGACGACGAACGGACCTCTGGATATCGAGGTGGTGCGCCGTCATACGCAGATCCAGATTGCCCTTTACATTATCGGCTTGCAGCTTGGATACCGCACATGGATTGCGCAGAACGACATGGGCATCCAGTATAAGGGCCAGCCTCTCGTGAATCAGCCGAATATCATATCCTCCCTGACGGATGACGAGAATGTCGTTTCCCGTTTCCGTGCGGAGTCGGAGGCCAAGCTTATTGATTGCATCTGGTTCCAGAACGGGCGCTTCATGCCTGCTGTGATGGAGGTGGAGCACACTACAGGGGTTACGTCAGGTCTGACGCGGATGAAGGGGCTTTATGACATGTTGCCGGATTTCCGGACGAGGTATGTTATCGTCGCTCCGGATGATGACAGGGATATGGTTGTCGAGAAGATCAACCGTCCGCAGTTCCACTGCCTTGATGCCCGGTACTTCGCTTATTCTGCTGTCGAGGAGCTTTATTATATCTGTACGCACAGGAACCTTCATGGTGTTACGCAGGAGTTCCTGGACTGTTATATGGAGAAAGTTTTGTATACCTGAGTTTTGTTTGTTTACGACGAAAAAGGGGGCTGACGGGATATCCTGTCAGCCCCCTTTAAGGATTTATATACAAAACAATCTTGGAAGATTGAAATTCTTTTAAAAAACAATCTTAGAAGATTGAACGAAAGGGAAGTTAGCTTCCAGATGAGAACTTACTTCCCTATACTAACTTTCCATTTGACTATTTATTTGCCTTGCTTATGATTTTTTTGTTGTTTGGATGCTTCTGCTTTTTTGAATTTTTGATAATTCTGTCGAACTAAATTTTGGCTGTCTGTCAGTGTATGGATTTGAAAGTTCTTGAGAATTTTATCTTTGACATCTGTTTTTGACAGTTCTTCCTGCATTTTAGTCTTTATAAAATCCCTAATATCTTTGTTGTCTATATCATAAATGGGGTTCATGAGTAGGAAGTTTTCGTCACGCTGATATAAGGATGGAGACATCAGTCGGTTGAGAATGTCCTTTGAATGAATTGTATGTTTGGAAAAGTCACAAGCGTATTTAATACCGTCATGGAGGTTGTATCCTTCTTTCAGTAAGGAGTATATGTCATAGTAATCCCTGAAGGCTATTCTTTGTGTTATGACATAGAGTTTCATTCCCAGTAATTCTTGGAGAGAAGGTGTTTCAATGTTGTTATGTTTCCAAGATGGGGTATATGATGGTACGTTATTCTCTGGACGGAAGAAAGACAGTTTTACATTCCCTGGTAACATCATTTGGAAATGGTCGTCTCCCATCGGTTCAAATGTGGCGCCTGGAAATTTTTCTTGAATTTCTTTTACAATTTGCGCAGATTGTAGTTGCGGACGGTCTTTTCTGGTTCCGATAACTTCGAAATCAAGATCTTCGCTCATTCTGTGTTGTTGTTGAAGAGCTTGTGCGGTTCCTCCGCATAGAACGAGGGTTTTTATACATTCGAGTTTTGAAACTTCTTCAAACAGGATATATGTGTTTGGAGTGAGCGCTTTTTCAAGAATGTTTTCCATAACGTTTGAGATAAGAGTCCGGGTTTTTTATATTGAAAAAGTAAAGGGCGAGCAACCAGTTTATTGTGGAATAATATTTCCCCTGAGGAACGAGGTTTTCACGCCAGTATTTTTTCAACTTTTTCATTCCATACAGTTCAAACAGGATATGCATATCTTCAAACTCAAGATACAGAAGTCCTTTTTCCATCAGGGTTTCGTCTGATGGAAAAGACTCACTGTTGTTGTAGGACCAAAATGCGCCCTTTTGATTCAGGAGTTTAATGATATGGTTTTTTATATTATCCATTTGTGCAAATATAATAAAAACTGTCGATAGGGAAAAGGGTATTAGTATCGAGTGGTGCTGTTTATTATAGTCGTTTTTCAAAGGGCGCTATAAACATTTCTACGTATAGTAGATATTCCTCATTCTTTTTGTCCGTTTTTCCAAGGATAGTTATAATTTCTTTAAATGTCGAATTTTAATTTCTTTTGTATTAAAATAGGAAGTTATTGTTATTTCCTTATTTGATATTCGGTTTACAGTGGCATTAATATAGTCTTTATCTGTTCCGTATTTATATTGAAGTGTGTTTGTTGCATCGTTGTAAATATATATTCCGGGAGAATATATTCCGGGAGATATTTGATTTGGCTCTGCTGTTTTAATGAAATATCCGTCTGGTTCGAATTTGATTCGATAATAGTTTGTAGAAACCTCTTGGTATCTTTCTACTATGCCATAAGAACTTACATTTATTATCGATACGATGTTCCATTCTCCAATTAAAGAGAATTGTTCCGGGTCGTTTTTTGTACATCCTGTTGTAGCAAAGCAAAGGACAGCAGTAATCAGAATTAAAAGAATTCTTTTCATAAGTCTTTTTTTGTAACAGAAACTTGCCCGCAACGTCTGTTGCGGGCATTGTCTCAGTTAATTAGAATTTGTATGCTATACCGGCTCCGGCGTAAACGAATATGAAGTATCCGGCGGATTCATGCCAGTTCCTTTCGCGTGACAGGACGGCGTTCAGGTCAAGCACGGCGTCCAGTTTATCGGAGAGTTTGAAGGTGTTCCTGAGGCCCGCTCCGGCGACGAAGGCGGCAACGCTCTTTTCCTTGGCAATGCCGAACATCTCTTGGAACCTGAGGTAGGGCTGTATATGGTAGAAGTCCTTGACGTTATCTTCGTCGATGGTATTGATGATATCCCAGGCGATGTCGAAAGCTACTCCGGCGCGGAAGAAAGTGTTTTCCGTGAACCAGCCGTCGTTCAGCATGAGCGGCTTGGCCGAACCGAGCTGTACGGAGCCTCTGATGAGTACCTGCGGGAGGAACTGATAGCCGATGGCGATCTGGCCTCCGGGAGTGAAGCTGGTGAGTTTCTTGGCATCGTAGACAGCATTGGCGCCGACAACGCCTTCAACAAAGAGTGGAGAATAGCCGTAAGCCTTTGCTACGTTGACATGCTGGGCGTTTGAGATGGATGCGGCTGCAATGAGCGCAATGAGTGTGAGTGTGATTTTTTTGAACATAATTATTAATAATTAAGGTTGTTTGATTATCTTAAATAGTTTTGGTTCGTTCTTGTGTTTCTCAAAGTTTGATTTCTTTTTCAATCCTACAAAGACGGAGGGCAAGTTGAAGCTCGTGGATATAGTTCAACTGAATGTTGTTTATTCCGTGCAGGCACCATTTCTTAGTTATGCGGTCGTACCACATTATGATATCTCTCCACTTTGTCTTGCATTCATGCTTCTCGTATCGGTTGATGTTCTTTCTCGGCGTAGCAATCCCATTATCACCAACTTCTGTTAGTATAAAACCGTTTCTTTTCAGGATTTCCGTGGTGATAGGAATCTCGGAAATGTCAGTTGGCGCACCTTTTTCTTCGCACTCTGCAATAGATGCAATGTCTCTGGCGGTGCACTTGTAGGGATGCCCACGGAAAGCATACCAGTCGCCGATCATCAGTTCTTTACTTGTAATCATCTTCTTTATCTTTTAAGCTTCTTCTTTATAGTAGTTCCCGAAATCCACGCCTCTTCTGCTTGTGAATTCGTGTCCACATGTAAGGCAGGTGCATTCAATGCGAATAATATCGCCATATTCGTTGTTATCTTCACTATGTATCCAAACACCATTACGTACAACGTGTGAGCTTTCAGCTTCGATTACTTCAACAACTCTAATCTCCTTCTCTTTACATTTCGGACAGGATAACGATTTTTCTGACAATCGGCGTTCTTTCTCGCGTTTTGTAAGTATGTCACGTTCTGCCATAGATTGAAATATTGCTACTGTGTTCATTCTTTCTCTTTTAGGCTTTCGCCGGGTTATATTCTTGATTTGGGGTGATGATATCAGACATGCCTGTTTGTGTTATTTTGTCTTTTCGATTTTCCTCATCTTCAGGTAATTCTTAATCACTCTATTGAAATGAGCAAGTGAGCGGAGATCCTGGACGGTTGTCCCGGAAGGCAGTTCGGTAAGTCCTTTTTGTCCGTATAAGTGGAATTTCATATTACTTAGAGTTTTATTTGCTCTTTTATTCCGCATAGCTCGAACAGCATTTGCAGTTCGTAGACATATTGAATGGCTATTGTCATTCCTACGGTGGGAAGCACGAAAGCGTTGCTTATTTTAAAGAGTTTCAGGACAGTGTCATACAAGTCGTCCTGTAGGGACCAGCTGAGGGCGTTGCCGTTATCGGGTTTAAATCCGTTCTTTTCGAGTATGTCTTCCGTAAGGAGGATATGCGGCTTTTTCATCTGTTCGTCCCGCCATTCGGCTCCTGCCTTAACGAGCTCAACGAGCTCTCCCATTGTCAAGCGGTCTCCCAGAACGGTGCTGTCTTCCATTGAGGGATGTAGTTGTATGACAATCTTCTTTGCTGCAGCGTCAATGTTGGATGGCAGGGAAGGCCGGGAAAGTAGTTCTACGGCTTTCAGCATTGCCTCCCTGCATCCTTCGAGGTTTTGAATTCCGCTCCCATTATAGTTTGCGTAGCGGTCAAGCAACGCGATACATTCTTCTTTTGTCATATTGTTTTGCTTTTTTCATTAGAAAGGGAGCGCGACCATGCCGGGACGATTATGCCTCGAGCTATATCGTTATTGAAGACACGGAAGAAACGGTCGCATTCGTCCATGTCCTTCTGCTTTTCAAATTCCGGGACACTATAGAGATACCAGCCTCCGGTTTCCGGGAGTTTGTTCTTCTGCCAGTACATGTCGGCGGAGTAGATGTCGCGTCCTTCTTTCAGGAGGGCGCGGCTTTCCTCGACGCTGGTTACACTGTCGTACAGGGATTTATTCTCGTACTCCCACATCGCCCGGCGTCCCTCGTTGGTAAGGAAATACTTCCACCACATCTCATCTACGTATCTATCTACGACAAAGTCCTTCTTCTTGAGTTTTCCAAGATAAGAGCCTGCGCAGAGTTTCCCTTTACGAGGAGCGTAGGTTATCAGGTATTCCTGTCCCGGTTCAGTGAAGAAGAGTTTAGCAAAATGCCCGACGACGATGCCGTCAGGGTATTGCTTAAGGATAGACAGGGCCTTATACTGTTTCGGGGTTAACATGACAAAAGTGTGAGTCTTCTATTTTTCCCTGTAATTCCTGCAGTTCTACAATCTGAAAATACATGACGGGGAGGAATGTACTCTCGCTGCCATGCCGTACACGTATGAGGAGCTTGTCGTCCGAGGCGTGTAGTGACATGATATCCAGGCTTTCATTGCTTCGCTCAGATGTGTCATACATAATCGCATCTACGTATAACATCCTTTCTCCTGAATGGATAGTTATCATCGGGAACGGATAGATGCCGTCGTCGTTTTTGAAGACGAACCATTCAATGAAAAGAAGGTGTTCCACGTATAGGCGGTCCCTTTTTGAGACGTCGACTCTTTTTAAGCTTTTTGAGACGTTGACTATTGTCTCCTCGTCTTGCGTTTCCCCCACAAATCCCTCGTTTGTCTCCGGGCGCTTCTTGGGCTTAATGGCCAGCACACACAGGGGCGTTATGACACACAGGGTAACCATTGTGAAAATGATGATTGAAACAATAGGAATATTCATAATGTGCGTTGTTCTATGGTTATATTCTGAGTATAAAAGCGGGATTCTTCTAATTGGAGACAGGGTCTTCGCAGAGTTTCAGGAACGATTTTTTCCAGTAGACGGATGCGCCTGTTTCTTTGCAGGTGTCATTCACGATGTCCGCAAATTGTTTCAGTTGCGTTTTGTCATAGTCCGTTTTACCTGACAGCAACCCGAATTTATATGTATCGCAAGCGCCTTTGCTCTTGCTGAATACGTCCATGGCCTTCCGGACGTCGATGATAGGCTCGAACGAAGCGAAGGTGCGGAACCCTTCCGCGTGGAGGGATTGCATTGCTTCGAGCCTGTCGGCGTTGGATGCCACTGTCCGTCCTCTTTCCATTTCATCCATGCCGGTGAGGGTGAATCCGATGCTGACATGATCCTTGATTTGGAGCAGTGCGGACATGATGTTTTCATCTTTCAGCCACCAGGCGCATTTGGTTAACAGCTGACAGCGGATATCCATGCCTGCCGCCAGGCTGACGCACATCAGTGTGAGGTCAGTCGTCTCCGGTAGACAGGGGTCGCTTGAGAACGAGAAGAAGAGGCCGTCGCTGTGGCGGAGTTCGTCAGCGTGCCGGGTCGCTTCCTTGATGAAGGTCTGGAAGGCGTCTGTCTGGTCGGAGAAGCATTTCTTCAGTTTCGCTTCCTTTCCTCCGGCGACCGTTCCGAGGACTCCTTTCTTGCAGTAGCAGTAGTCACAGTCGTTGCTGCAGCCCACGAAAAAGTTACAGGCCCATTGTGCGTATTCGCCGGCCTTGCCGACGGGTTTATAGATGCATTTTCCCATTTTACAACTTGTCTTCAATCCATGGTTTCAGTTGTTCGTAATCTTCGGTTCCCTCCGGAACCTCTACAACCTGTTCGTTTACGCCTACGGTATTCTCTGCAAGCAGTTTCTCCTTGCTTGGATAGAAGTCACTTACGATACAGTTCGTAACGTTGTCGGCGATAAAGTAAATTGCTTTCTTCATGTTTTTTCAGTCTTTGTAAAACACGACGAATATCGTCTTCTCCTTCGGTGAGAAACGGACGACCGGCTTGGCCGGGAAGATGTCTTCAATGACACCGTACTTGATTTGCTGTTCGTTCCACTTGAAGATGAGTGTTCCTTGAGGCTTCAGCACTCTCCAGCACTCGTGCAGGCCTTGGGCGAGGTATTCCTTCCAGCCGATTTCCGGAAGCCTCCCGTATTTCTTCGCCAGCCAGGAGGAGTCCCCGGCGTTGCGTAGGTGCGGCGGGTCGAAGATGACGAGGGGGAACGTCCCGTCCTCGAAGGGGAGTTCCCGGAAGTCCATGAGCATATCGGGATGGACATGCAGTTCACGGTATCCGCCGGGGCTGCTGGCGTCCTTAAGCCGAGTGTCCGCCTCACGGATGTCACCGAAGAGGACGCGGGGATCTTCCCGGTCAACGTAGAACATACGCGAGCCGCTGCACGGGTCGAGGATGGGCTTCAATAATTGGGAATTTGCCATTCGTCGTATTCTTCTTTGGTGATACATTCAACATCGAACTCATCGGCCTTATAGGTGTCTCCCTCGCAGGCCATCTCTCCCCAGCCGTCTACCTCGAGTGCGTGAGGAATGCCGTTCTCTGGAGAGGGCAGCATGCCGACCATCTCTTCGATTTCAGCGAAAAGCATCTGACTGCCGGCAGGGGCATCGACGACCTGGCGGCGGTTACGGATTTTGTTGATGATTTTAAAATAGCGTCCCATGACTAATCGTCTTTGTGTTTTTTCAGTTTCGCTGTGGCTTCCTTGTCAAGCTGGAGGTTTTCAGGTTTCTCGTAGAAGGTCGTTACAGTGGTGATGAACTGGTTCCTTATGTCGCGGGTGATCGCGGCCACCCTGACTTTTACGTTTCCGTTTGGAAGCACGTCAAGGACTTCCCCCAGCATCCCGTTAAGGGGCCCGTGGTTCCTTAGTACCTTGACGGCGCATCCTGTCTCGATGATATCCTGTTTTGAAGGAGTGTTCGGCATGTTATTTTCTTTTTGCGGTTTTGAAGAGTCTCCAGGGTTTCAGGCTGAGGAGGTAGATTGTCGCCAGAAGCCAGATGAGGATTATGGCGAAAAGGATGATATAGACAGCTTCCATGACAGTGTATTGGCTTAAGATTTAATCGTATTCAGTATTTTCTGCAATTCGTATTTGTTGGATTCAAATGAACATGGTTGTTCAACAATAGTCCAGAAAATATTTTCAGCATTATCCATTACTTTATAATGAACACAATTGTGATTGTCATCTATATATTCCAAGCCTACGGCAAGGATGGTATATTCATCCAGGATGACGATTGTCTCGATTATCTTTTTAAGTTGTATTTTGCAATCTTGGAGAACGATTTGAGATTCGATATCTTTTCCTTTTTGCAGGAGTGTGTCTGCAATCTTTTTTCTTATGATATCAATATCTTTTGACAACATTTTTTTCCATTTTGAATATGCAAAATGCTGTAATCCCAGAGTGAATATTGCGAGAATAAAAATTCCACTGAGATTTTTTGATATGGGTGAATCCGCTATAAAGATTCCCCAAATTAGCTGTATTACGAAAGCACAGAATACAAGCGACAGCGATGTGCTTATTTGCCACGCAAAGAAACTTGGAATATTTTTTTCTTTGATTACTATTGCACCGAAAAAGAGGATGCACGCCATGAACATCATCAGTAATGAGATGATGGTTATAATAATACCTATAGTATTGGATACGTTATTTACAAGATTTTCCATAATTGATTTATCTTTCCCAGTAGTATTGCACGAAATAATCCGATGTATCCCCGATATCCATGATTTCCTTGTTAGGTCCCACGACGGTAATGTGTCGCGGGTTCTGGATGGATATCATATAGACGTGTCCTTCCTTGGCGACGGTGTCGATGAACTGCTTCACGGTCATCGTCTTTTGGGGCCTTTGTCTCTGGTAGCCCTTGGACTTCATGTAGTCCGTGATTTCGGTGATATGCGTGAAGTTGACGCTTCCCTGGTTGGCGGCGTGAGTGACGAGCTCGAAGACGGCTTTCATCCAGGTGATGCCGAAGAAGCCGGCTACGCCCCTGTAGGCGCAGTCCCTGACATGGAGTCCAGCCGGATTGGGGTTGTAATAGGTAAACATCACGCCCTCGCCATTTTTACTTTCCGGCCTTCGGTCGAAGTCAGGTGTACTTTCGTGTCATCCTTCATTATGGCGGTGTAGCCGAGGATGCGGTTTCTGTCGTCACGGATGGTGATGAGTTTCTTTACGAGCGAGGCGTCGATGAAACCGTCGCTGACAGGTACAAGGTGTTTCATGGTCCCTATGCGCTTTTCTGTTTGTAGAACTCTTCTTTCGAAATAACCACGGCCGTCCCCGTGAAGAAACGGGATTTCCCGTTGGGGTCCTTGAACTCCGGCACGGTGTACTTGAAGTCCCTGTCGGCGACGCCCCATTCGCCATGGTCGTATCCTTCTTTCTCCACCATGCCTACGCAGGCTAGGAAGTAGGTGTTCCCTGTGTCGTTGTCGGGGATGAACATGAAACATTCGCCGACGGAGGCCGATTCGAGCCTCTTAGTCTGGCGTCCTTCGTATTGCTTTTGGCGGTATTCCTTGAATTCCTTTCTTTTCTGACGCTCGTAGTTTATTGCTTCGGCGTGAAGGTTCGGATACTTGTTCCACAGGATACTCTCAACGAAACGGGTACGCTCGCTTGGTGAAAGGTAAGGTTTCTTTTCCTCGCTCCACTTGAGGATGTCGTTGAATTTCTCCGCGTATGGTTTATAGTCTGTCAGTTGCATATCAGAATACGTTGTTTTTGTTAAGTTTGTCCTTGAACCATTCGGCTATGAGGGTGTCGGGGATGGTCGTGGCCCATAGGTCTTTGTTTTCCCTGTACGTCCTTTCCCACGGCGTCCCCTTGGCACGCTGCCTGTCGGCGGTTTTGGAGATGCCTTTCTCTGCCACTTTCGTGATTACCTCCTTTATGAGGGCTGCTACCTCAGGACGTTCTCTCTCCAGTGTGGCGGCGTTCTCTCTCGCCCCCGTCTCCCAGGCGGGAGCCTTGTTATATGCCTTCGGGAAGGCAACGCCGTATTTCCACATCTGGGGATGGTCGTCGGTCAGGCGTGTCATGCGCTGCGCCAGCGAGCAGCCGTAACAGATGTACATTACCAGCATGACAAGGTTCACGGACGCGGGTCTTCCCTTGGTGAGTTCCCGGTCGGTCTCGCCCCAGAACCAGGTGACGGCGGACGCGAGGACGGCGGCGTTGATGCCGTTGTCTATGAACCCCTCAGCCGTCCGGGGGAGGGCAAGGGCCTTCTCCCTCTCGGAGAGGGGTGCGGGCGGAAGGTCGTCTTCCTGCCCGGCCTTTCCCTTGCCGTTGATGGAGGTGACTATATTGAGGCCGTCGACGGCCCTCTTGCCCTTCTCTATCTCAGACAGGTACTCTTCCGCGGCTATGCCGGAGAGGGAGAGCCGGGAGGCGGCGCCGGGGTGGCGCTGGCGCCTCGGGGCGCCCTCGTTGTCTTTCTGGAGCCTCCGGGTGATATAGAGCTCGTTGAGTTTCGAGACGAACATCCCGGCGGCCTGCGGTTCATCCGCGGTCGCACCAGTGAGCCAGTCCATGAGGGCCTCGAAGTTCTGTTTAGTCAGGATATCGTCTGTCATTGTCTTGTGGTGTTAATAGGAAATAAGCGCGGGCCTTGTCAGACCCGCGCTCAGTCTTGGCTTCAGCCTACCAGTCTTCGCTGGCGTTCTGCTGGAACTCCTGGGGGGCGCCTCCTGCGGGGGCTGCGCCTCCGTTGTCCTTGACCTCGAACTCGAATTCCTTGAGGTTACCCAGGATGGGTGACTTCTGGTTGATGGCTTCGCCGGAGATGCCGTAGGTCTGGCGGTTGGCCTTGCCGATGTTCGCCTTGATCATGAAGGCGTTGCCGAACTGGTTGTTCGGGGTGGGCTTAACCTCCACGTCGAGGTTGATGATCTTCGAACCGTCTTCCTTGGTGGAGAAGTAGATGGCGGGGTTCTGTTCGCCGACGGGGATGAAGATGCCCTTCATGCCTTCATGGATGATGGTCTTGTGTGTGAGTGCAGTCAGTGCGATGCTGCCGAGGTAAGTTTTGCGTTTTGCCATGATACTTAAAATTTTAAGTGTTGAAATTTTGTTAAATAATGAATATTCGTTACAAAGGTAATGTAATTTAATTAAAACACAAATTTTTCTTGTGTTTTTTAGAGTACCTTGAAGACTCTTGGGCCCTGTGTGACGGTGTTGTACTTGTCCCAGATGGCCTTGTCGAAGGTCTTCAGCTCGTTCACGTCCAGGGTGGAGACGGAGTATTTCTTGTACACCTCCGGTTCTTCCGTCCGGAATTTCTCTTCATCGAAGACGTTTTTCTTGTTATGCCTGTAGGTCACCAGCGTTCTTGAGGGCTCTCCGGGTTTCCTGTAGACCAGCGAGGTGCCGTCCGCGATGCGTTCCTTTATCTGCATCGCCACCAGTGACAGTTCCTCTTCCGTCTCCTTCACTCGCTCAGAGAGTTGTTTGTACTGTTCTATGAGTGAGAGGTCGTTGTCATCCGCCTCGACGCTTTTCAGGGCGTTGCCCTTGGGCCACAGGAGGCTCGTGTCCGATTCGGTCATCGGTTCCGGCGGGATGCCCTTCATGAGGTTCTCGAACCAGAAGTAATCCAGTTTCTCCTCGAGTGTCTTGAAGAAAGCCTCGTTGAACTGTATCCAGGTGTGTCCGAAGCAGAGGTTCGGCATTGAGCTCACCCAGGCCACGGCGGCGGTCTTCTTCTCCATGATACCCATTTGGTACTGTACCTGGCAGAACCAGTAGAGGGGTATGTTCTCGGGGTCGACGATC
>OCVV011286813.1_pt1 | contig 65628 bp, 90 predicted proteins | sample 1539721 | NCBI WGS metagenome assembly OCVV01 (sample SAMN02144230, study PRJEB22623) | gut metagenome | biome: sheep rumen | host: Ovis aries | place: New Zealand
CACAGATTGGCAGCAGCGGTTACTCTGCAAAGATTGGCAGCAGCGGTGACTATGCACAGATTGGCAGCAGCGGTTACTCTGCAAAGATTGGCAGCAGCGGTGACTATGCACAGATAAATAGCACTGGAAATGATTCTGTTATCATGTGCGCTGGGAATGATTCGATAGCAAAAGCAAAGAAAGGCTCATGGATAACACTTGCTGAATGGCACATAGACACTGACGGACGTTGGAAACCAAAATGCGTCAAGACTGAATACGTTGATGGCGAGCGCATCAAGGAAGATACATGGTATAAGTTAGTTAATGGTGAATTTACGGAAGTCATCAAAGAATAATAACCAAAAAAATAATATTTAAATATGAGTGAATCAGGATGGTATCCAGCAGGGGCGGAACACGATGCCCGTGCGCCTTGGAACCAAAGCGACCCCGAAGAAGAAGTGCGAGAAGTCGAGTTTTCTTGCATCTTGAAGAGAGTTGCCGAAGTTAGCACAACCGACTACATTGCAGGCTCTACATATCCCGAATGGGATGATGGCAGATACATTGCCGTTACCGAAGAACCCGACTTTAGCAACACAGATTGGGTTTCTGAATGGAAGAATCAAGAATACACTCCAGCCGACCTAATAGGGAAGTTGAAGGAGATTGCACTCACATTGGCGAAAGGCGAAACACCTACACGACCACGAAATAGCCGAAAGGACTATTGGGCTGTTCTCGCAAAGGCTTGTGAGGGATGGGAACAGGAAGATGAATACGCAGAAATGGTTTAACTTAAAAATACATTGTTATGGGACTTTATATAACACTTGGTATCACCTTTGCATTATTCCTCGCAGCGGCATTCATTGCTGCAAGGCTCTATGATAAGTTACTGGAGGAACGCAGTTTGACAAAGAGCCTTCTGAATAACATCACAGAATTAAAGGCACAAATTAAAATCTTGGAAACAAAAGGATAGTTATGGAAGCAAAAAGTATCAAACAATTAAGTGACACTTACCTTGATTCAGTCAAGGATGAAACTGTATGCGTGTATGACAGATATGCTGGCTATGTAGATGGTGCTGAAATGGTGCTGAACAAAATTGAGGATTTAGCCAAGGGCGCATATTTTTACTCTGATTCATCGACAAAGACAAGATTTTTAAGAAATGTGGAGGAACTTATTAAGGAACTGAAAGGAGAATAAGTATGAATGGTAATACATTAAAACTCGATTTAGGGCACGCACTTGCAGAAATTGATGATGGTATGCCAAATGGTATTCTTACTGACTGTGAGGCTTATGGTATGGTGGGTGGTTGTGATGAATACTGCCCTGTCTTAATTGCTGGCAAGTGCGAATTGCAAGATACAGACAATAAAGATTTATACAAATCAACGAAAGGGGAATAATATGAAAGCAACAGATTTAATGCTTGGAGATTGGGTTACAGGTAAAAAATGGAGAGAAAACCCATTTAAGCTAACCCGCATAAATGATAACGAGAAATACTTCTATGGTATAACCGCTGATGGTTCACGAGTTGGTCCGTTTTTTCTTGAAGAATTAGAGCCAATTCCGCTCACTCCCGAAATCTTGGAAAAGAATGGGTTTGAAAGTATAATCACCGTTTTTAATGGACTTACCTATCAGTATGTCAGCAAAGAAGAGTGTAGAGTAAGAGTATTTGTTAATGATAAAAACATTGCAACATGTATTGAAATTGACTCTAAAGATTGTTGGCTTAATTACGATTGTAGTTTTGTTCACGAACTCCAGCACGCATTAAAGGTGTGCAGAATTAAAAAAGAGATTGAATTATGATTTACTTTTACAGAACACTTTACGCATTATTCTACATTCCTTTTTTCTTGTTGGAATGTATTGCCTTTCTTTTTGGGTTTATCATCTACCCACTTGTAGTAGGTATTGCATATATCAAGACGGGCAAGGTATGCGATTACTCCAGCGCAATGATGGCAGAGTATATTGAAAAGGAATATGGTAAACTTAAAGACAAAATCGAAAAACTAAAATGATATGGAACTAATAGACAAAACCGCAGTTATAGCGGAGATAAATAGAGTTTTGAACTCTTATGACCCAAACCAAATTACAAGTGGTAGATACGCTCTTGTAGGTTTACGTGATTTCCTTGATACTCTTGAAGTGAAAGAAGTTGATTTAGAAAAAGAATTTTACGATTTCCTTGACACTCTTATTGGCAAGGATAATGGGCATCTATCTGAGGATGAGTTATTTCGCATTGCAGAATATTTCTTTGAACTTGGTCTTAAAGCCAAGAGAGTGGAAGGAATTTGTAAAATAAGTGAAACCAACTGCCCAAACTTCGATGAAGCGCAAGGCACATCATTCGTAAAGTAATATGAAACCAAAAGAATTTATTGCAGAACACAAAGTAGCCGTTGATTACAACAATGGAACAACAACACCTATGCTCTCAATATCAAACGCACATAAGGCGGTTGCACTTGCAGAGTATGAACTTGCAAAGGAGCTGCTAAAACTCCATGAGAGCGCAAGGATTACGGTTTTAGAAAAGATAGTTTATAACTTTGAAAATAGAAAATGATGATGGGAATAGCAGTAATCATTTTAGGTTTTTTTATCGTCTTGCTTGTTGTGGTTATCTACAAGCAGGGCAGAATAATCAAGAAGAAAGACAAAGAGATAGATGAACTTACATCTATTGTGTATGTAGTCACTCGATGTGATGAACACTCCGACTATGTTGAAGAAGTATTCTTTGATAAAGCAAAAGCAGAAAAATACTGCAATAAGTTCAATCAAGACGAGAACAACTATCAAATATATATAACTGAAATCAAACCATTATTATAATGAAGAATAACTATGGACTACAAGAAAAAATATGAAAATGCCCTTGAATGGGCAAGACAAGTAATAAACGGAGAATGTGGATTTATCCGAAATGATGTGGAAGAAGTATTTCCCGAACTTAAAGAGTCGGAGAATGAGAGAATAAGAAAGGGAATGCTTCAAGGGTTTAAAGACTACGGAGAGCCTGAGTATGTGTGGTGGGAAGGTGTCAAAGTGAAAGAATGTATTGCTTGGCTTGAAAAGCAAGGCAAAGAAACAAGTGGGGAACCATCTAAAGACGAAACAGACTATTGTTTCACTAAAATGATGGATGATGTAAGACGTAGAAGTACAATACAGGTACTTGAATATGCAAGAAGTCTTGATACCTATAATCAATATGGCAAAGCAGATATTGATAAAAACATTGCTTGGCTTGAAAATCAAGTTGAATACAAGACTACTTGGAAACCAACTATAGAGCAAATAAATGCTCTTACTCATTTTATCAGAAGTGTTGGAGAAAGTGGCTATGCTTCTCCATATGACCAAAATACAAAGTTGCTTTATTCTTTATTGACGGATTTACAAATTCTTCAAAAACAAGGTGAGCAAAAAGAAATAAACCTTGTTGAGATATTAAAACATTATCCGAATGAAACTGAACTGTATTCTCCATTATATGGTAAACTTTGGCTTGCAGAAGTTGATGAAAAAAATGGAATAATCACGTGTTACAAGCAACCTTTAAATAAAGGCTGCACAAGAGCAATATTAGAACAAGAAGATACAGTATCTTTTTATTCTAATGGCACTACAGGACTGCCAGATTTTAATGTATCAAAAAATTGTATGTTGTTTCTTTATGATGCAGGAAATAAAGGTGGGCAGAAGCTTTTTGATTATGAAAATGTCAATATTCAACAGAAGGATTTTGCACCTAAATCTGCAATTGAAGCAAATCATGAGGTAAAAGTTGATAATGCAAATAAAGTTGAATTAAAGTTTAAAATTGGAGATTGGGTTGTTAATAACAATAGTGGAGGTGTTTACCAAATTACTGAAATTAGAGATGATGAATATTGTCTTTGGCCTCTTGATGGTAAAATAATGGGATATTTAAGAATTGTTGAAGTAGATAATGATTACCATCTTTGGTCAATAAATGATGCCAAGAACGGTGATATTCTTGCATGTAATGGAAGCATATTCATCTTTAAAGAAGAATACATGGCAGGAAAGCCTACTGCATATTGCGGTTTAATTAATGGTGTCTTTCATGTGAGTAGTTTAAGTTGTTTGACAAATGAAAAATGCTATCCAGCAACTAAAGAACAACAGGATTTACTATTCTCAAAGATGAAAGAGAATGGTTGGGTTTGGAACCGAGAGACAAAGGAACTTAGTCAATTAAAAGTGACTAAGATAAGTGACCAAGATTGGAGTGAGGAGGATGAAAGAAATCTTAAAGGGATAATTGACGAGATTGAGACAAACAAAAATAATGCTCCAGATTATGACCTTGCGACTTATGATAGGTTTCTGTTTTGGCTCAAATCACTAAAACAAAGAATGCAATGATAAGAGAAGAAGAAATACTACAACAAGCAAAAGCATATGCAAAAGCTAATAGGCTTGCATATCCAGAAGTTGCTATTGAACATGGGTTTATTCATGGTGCTGAATGGTCAGACGAGCACCCAGTTAGAAATACATTTGCTTGCATTTCTTTAGTCAGCGCAGAGCAAGCGAAGAAACAAATGATTGACAGAGCTTGCGAATGGTTGAGAAGGTCAACTATTCTTGCAGATACTACAATAGAAAGATTTAAACAAGCAATGGAGGAATAGTTATGGACAAAATTATTATTGTATTACAAGACAAGCAGACTATCGAGAAATTGGCTGCTGACCCAGAAGTACAAATTCGCATTAAAGATTCTATCATTGATGGAATTGGAAAGCGTAGTGCAAAATTATTAAACATCACGAATGATATTGTCAATTCTGCAAAGAGAGAAATCAAAACTGAGTTCTTTGGTAGTAGTTGGGGCAATGTCTTTACGATTGAATATAAGAAACTTATAAAGGAACAAGCTAAATCGGAACTCAATCATCTTGTAAGTGAAGAGTTAAAAGAGTGTTCTAAGGAGATAAACAATGCTATTAGGTCTTGGAGAAGTGAAATACTCAAAAAACTTGAAGAGTATGATATTGAAAAAGATATTTGTGAAGTAGCAGAAAAAGTTATCATCGAAAAGTTAAAGAAGTAGTATGGATTTAAAAGCAAAATACTTGTCTGACAAGTGTTCAGACCCTATTGAATTTCTAAATCAATTAAGACAGACAACAGAGCCTATTGGCGGTGGTACTGAATATAGTGATGATGGAGAACTCGTAGAATATGAAGTAGCCATTATTGCTATTGATAAAGAGACAAATGCTTTAATCAAGAAGGCTTGCGAATGGCTTGTAAATAATATCAAGTATTATTCCACTAATGCCCTTGGAATAGAATATATGGTTAATGATTTCCGTACAGCAATGAAAGGAGAATAGTTATGATAACAAAAATTACAATTAAAGATAAGTCTGACACTCCTTTACACTACGCAGCAGATTTATTTCAAGATGGTCTGTCTATTGATTTTATCAATGGTGTAAACATTATTGTAGGTGAGAATGGTTGTGGTAAAACCACACTCCTTAATCTCTTGCGCTATTATCTAATGGTAGATGAAATGGATTGCAGTAAAGGTCTTTATAATTGCAATATCAATCGTTTAAGGCGAGGAATTAGCGATGATATTCCTACTGGTGTTGATGTGTATGCTGACTACGAGAGAAATATCTTTAATCTGACACACAACAAGTCTGATGATTTGAATATGCAGAACATGGAGAACTTTTCAGCACTCTTTGAACAAAAACATTCTTCAACGGGTGAAAGCATAGTTATTGCTATCAATCACCTCTTTGGCTATATGTTTAGTAAGAAAGCTCCACTGAAATTCAACTATTCTAACATTGATTTAGAACCCTATCAGCAATATATAAAAGAACACAAAGTTGAATGTGCCGACTCATGGACTATCATCATGGATGAACCAGACAGGAATCTTTCACTTGATAATCTCAAGCAAATCGAGAGCGTATTGTCTTTCAAAAAAGAGCATACTCAAATCATTGCGGTTATACACAATCCATTATTGATTATGTCTCTTCAAAGATACAAGCATATTAACTGGATTGAATTAACTGACGGGTATCTAAACAAACTAAAAACTATATTTGAAAAGAAAAGATTATGACAAGTGAAAATATCTATAACAAAGATGGCACTCAAAGAAGTTGCCCACATGGGTCAAGTGTTACCTATCCAGTTGGAACAATTAGTCATGTAAAGGTTGGGGATGAAAATTGCACCCTACGCCCTTGTTATCATTGGGGAAACGGCATCAAGACAAATGATGAAACATCACAAGACATTTTGTGTTGCTACCCTAATTTCAGTCCTAAATATGGAATTGACGATAATAAAACATAAGTACACGTTTGAGCTGCTGCCCTCAATCTGCATAACGTGGTTGAATGGGTACATTCTAACACTTTCGTTGGGAACATACACATTAGATATTCAAATTTAAAACAAAAACAAATGACTATCCGAATTTACAATAGAGCATATTTGCGTTTTGACTCGTTTATAAGTTTTCGCAAAAGTTTATGTTCTTGTTCAAAACCCACTTGTGGAGCAATAAAACCACGCAGGATGGGCTACAATATCTATTTTTGGAAATACATTATCAGTATCAGTTATAATAAGCCAGATAATTGCAGTTTCCCATTTTAAACTTTATTGATTATGGCATTTACATTAGAAACTAACACAGAAGAACAAAAATATATAGAGAACGCAGTTGGTGGCACATCAGACATTATATATGCTATGCGTGATGGAATTAGAATTGATGGTTATATTTCTTACGACGATATGGCGGAGATTGTTGATTATTTGCGGACGCAAACGATTCTAAAAAACGTTGGTTTTGATTACGAGAATGCAAATATTCAGTAACAAGACTTTGCGGAGAAATCACAAGACGATTCAACAATAGAGCAAGTTCTTGCAGATATGAGAAAAGATTTTGACACATTCTGCAAGCAAGCAGAAGAGTTCGTATTAAAAGCGAAACAATATGACAGAAAGTGAATTTAACAAAACACGATTTAGATATATCAGACATGTACCAAATAGATTCGAGCATCGTTCAGAATACGCAAGCAGTGATGGTCGTTTAGGTTTGGCTGTTATTATACCATACGACAGATACAATCAACCTAAAAGAAACGAAAAGCGACAAGTATGTTATCGAATAGACAACAGAACATACCCATTAAAAGAAGATTTTCTTATTGCACTTGAATATTTTAACCCTTAAACACTAAATATTTAAAATAAAATGATTAAATTTGAAAGCGAAATCTTAGATTGGTTGAATTTACCATCTATACCAAAGAAAAAATGGGACGGTAAAACGTCTTTCAAAGTTGGCGTTGCTGTTATAGAACTACAATACGGAGCGCAAGCATACGCAGTAGCAACTTTTGATAGTGATAGCGATAGCGAGCCACGAATCAAGAAAGTGTTCTCACTTGAACAATTCGTTAAAGTAAGCGAAATCTTTGTTGTTCCGTCTTACATGGATGAAGATATAGAACACATGGATTTAGACGAGCAAAGCAAGCAAGCTGCACACAGACTATTGGAAGAAGCCCACGAACTCGAAAACGAAGGTATCGAAGAAGAAAAGATTGAAATGCCAAAGAACGAGTATTTCTTTGATACAATACACAACGACGAAGAAGCTATTGCTTTTATCAAGTCGTACAATAAAGCGAATAGGATTAGAGGACGAATACCACGCGACCACGAAACAATCGTTATGAAATTATCGGTTATTTGGTCTAACCTACAAAACAAAAACAAAAAGAATAAAAATAGAAAGTAATTATGAAACAGAAAAAACAAACAAGAGCGCAAATCGAACGCAGGCTTGAACGTGCTGTGTTGCATATCGACAGAACAAAGGAAACAAAAGAGTTCTATTTCAGCGACAAAGGTCTTAGGTTGATTGTGACGGAAGACTACGCTATTGTTGAGACAGGTTTCCACAGACATGTGTTTAGCAACATCACATCGAGTGGGGTTAGCCGCCCATACCTGTATGTAAAGCGATTTATTGAAATCACTGAAGAGCATGATGACAAAATCATAGACAATTTTCAGTATTCATATACAAAGTTGTTTGAGGTGCTGAAAGAAGAAAACAAAGCTGAATACAACATCGCAACTTATTTTGATTGGTGGTGTTTTAATTGCTTTGTTCCTTTGTATTCGATTGGCGAAAGTGATGCAGGAGCTTTTCTTGTTTACGAAGATTATCTTCATAACATTGCAAGAAACGCTGTATTGTTGTCTGAAAAAACAGAGGATATGACAAACAAGCAGTTCTTCGAGAAGGTTGTCGAGAACATGAAAACATACATTAGCGAGATTGATGAAGTTGTAGTGTTCAAGAAAAAGACAGACGATGAAGTGATGAAAGAAAGCGTTGAAGCATTACAAGAACAGGAGTTAAACCAAACAATCGAACAAGAAGAAAATGGAAGTCAAGATTAAAAAGCTATACGAGGATTCTATATTACCAACGAAAGCACACATGACTGATGCTGGATTTGACTTGTACGCTCATTCCAAGTCTTATGACAATAACGGAAATGTAGTGTATGGTAGTGGTGTTGCAATGGAAATCCCCAAAGGCTATGTAGGTCTTGTGTTTCCGCGTTCAAGCAATGCAAAAAAGGACTTATTGCTTAGTAACTCCGTTGGTGTTATCGACAGCGGCTATCGTGGTGAGATTTCTTTCAAGTTTAAGGCGTCAATTCATGCTTCGCGTAACGAAATGTTGAATGAGGAAGTTTGTGCTTTTGTGAACAAGCCTACAATATACAATGTTGGCGAACGTATAGGTCAAATTATTATCATGCCATATCCAGAAATCGAGTTTATCGAAGTTGAAGAATTATCTGATTCTGAAAGAGGTACTGGAGGTTATGGCTCAACAGGGAAATAATTATAGTTAAAAATATGGAAGAAAAAGAATTTGAATGGGTTTCAGTAAGCGAAGTCGCAGAAAGAGAAGGTGTAACCGCCCAAACAATCTATCTACGTGTTAGATGCGGCTTATACGAAACAATGAAGTTTAAGCGAGGTAAAATGAATGGCATCTTAATTAAAGTACCAAAACAACAAAAATAACTATGGTATCAAAAACAGCGCAATATTATCGTACACACCCAAAAGCAAGGGCGAAGAAAGCTGAATACGATAAGAAATTCAACGAGAAGCCAGAGCAAAGGGAAAAGCGTTCAGAGCTTGTTCAGAAGAACAGGGAACACGACGAGAAATACGGCAAGGCTTCAAGGGCAGGTAAAGACGCTTCGCATACAAGTCACGGTATTGTTTACAAATCATCATCAGCCAATCGTGGTAGCAAGTCAGATACCGCTGGAGATAAACGAGCAAGAGGTGGTAAGAAAAAGAAAAAATAGCGACTATGGCGAAGAAAAATAAAGAACTAACAGAACTACGGCTTAACTACGAAAGAGCATGCCAAGCGTATGTAAACGCTTTGTACGAGCTTTGGAATGTAGATTCTATATATTGTTGGTGGGTTGGTGATAGAGTTGGTTTAAACGTACTTGTTGTAAACACCGAACATTGCTTATCTATGGACGATTTGATTTTCTGTGTTGAGAACGAAGTTAGCTACGACGAATTTCTTGACAACGAAGATTACAATTCTTGGGCTATAGAATTTGGTGTTAATTGCATAAACATCAAACACTGGCACATGGGTAATCACGGCGCACCAGAAGAAGAGCGAGAAAGATTGTCTAAGTTGAAGAAAGACTTTGAAGATGCGGTTGATGATTGTAAAAGTAAGTTTTAGCGTTCGACCAAAGATAACGTAAGGGTAGTGGTACTACCGATTAAGTTTGGTAGTACCTCGCCCTTTTTATTTGATAGGATATGTCAAAGAAACCAAGAAAAAGACGCACCAAGAAAGGGAAGATTAAGTTAAAGAGTGGTGCGAAAGTTGTTCGCAAAGATAGTGTAAGAAATGATGCTATACCACGCATACAAGGTAGACCACCTGCAAGTGTTGCACCAGTATTTAGAGTAAAGATTAGAAAAAAGCAATGATATATAAATTCAGACGACTACTAATTAGAATTGGTAAAGTCGTACCATTTGTTTTATGCTTACTTGTATGCTCTAATTATACTGAAACGCTATTGGCTCTATTAACGAACGATTATATTGAATGGAGTGGTGTAATTATACTAAACACAAGATTATCATTCTTTATTGGTAATTATTTTGAATACAACGTACAAATGCTTATTGTGTTATGTATAATCAGTATTGCAGTTGAAACTTGCATCTACAATAAACTTGCGTGTGTTTATCTTAGTGTAAACTTAATCGAAAAGTCTTACTTTAATTTTGAACTCGAACCAACTTACATTTACATCATCTGCACTTTGAACATCATAGCCGCAGGCTACCTAACTTACAAAGGGATTAAAATACTAACATCGAAATGACAGAACAATTACAAAAGAAAATTGAACGTGCCATTAAACTTATTCAATCAGCAAGTAAGATAGCAAAAGAACACGCTCAACCGTTGGAACTTTGTTATTCGGGTGGTAAAGACAGCGATGTTATTCTTGAACTTGCAAAAATGGCTAACGTGGAATTTCGTGCAATATACAAGAATACAGGGATTGACCCAAAAGGAACTATACAGCACTGCAGAGAAAACCATGTAGAGATAATGAAGCCGAAGAAGAATTTTGGTGAGTTAATTCTTAAACACGGTTTCCCTTCAAGAAGAAATAGATATTGTTGTCAATACCTAAAAGAATACAAGATACTCGACTATGCCATTCTTGGTATTCGAGCTGATGAAAGCAATGCAAGAAAAGAGAGGTATAAAGAGCCAGAGCAATGTAGGGTTTATAGTAAGAAACAAAAAACAAGGCAATACTTTCCAATCTTGGATTGGACTAAACAAGACGTTCTCGACTTTATCAAAGAAAGAAATATAAAGCTGCACCCATTATATTATGATTGTAATGACAACATCAATATAAATGCACGTTTGGGTTGTATGTGTTGTCCTATGGCTGGTTACAAAAAGAGATTAGAAGAATTTAAGAAATACCCCAATATGGTTAAACTTTACGTTTTGAGGGGGGGGCAATATCTCAATAATCATCCAAACAGCAAGATTTCACGATTATGCAAAGACGCTTATCAATTTTTTTGTTTTGATGTTTTTTGCGAGCGTTCAAATATAAGGTTTCAAAAAAGATTTGGTAAAACTCTTTTCGACGATGGGATAGATTGTAAATTGTTCCTTGAGGACTATTTTAAAATCAAATTTAAGACTTAATCTACAAAGGGATTAGAAGATTATGATGATAACACCAAACGCCTATATATTAGGAAATTGTCTTAATGTAATGCAAGATATTCCAGACAAAAGTATCGACGCTATTATCTGTGATTTGCCATATCAAGTGCTAAACAAAAGCAATCCAAATGCCAAGTGGGATAAGATTATTCCCTTTGAGCCACTTTGGAAACAATACGAACGTATCATAAAAGATAATGGTGCAATCATTTTGTTTGCACAAGGTATGTTTACGGCACAGTTGATGATGTCAAATTCTAAGTTGTTTAGATATAATCTTGTTTGGAATAAAGGTCGTGTTACTGGTTTTCTCAATGCAAACCGAATGCCACTGCGTTGTCATGAAGATATTTGCGTGTTCTACAAGAAACTACCTACATACAATCCGCAAATGGAAAAGTGCGAGCCACACCAACGCAATCACGGTAGAGGTAGTGTTATGAGAGGAATGACAAACAACTGTTATGGTAAGTTCACTTCTACACCAACTGTTATTTCAGACGAGAAATTTCCAAAGAGTATTATTCAAGTTAAAAGCGAACACAAAAATGGTGAGTTCTATCATCCTACACAAAAACCCGTAAACTTATTACGTTACCTTATTCGTACATACACAAACGAGAATGATGTTATACTCGACAACGCAATGGGCAGTGGCAGCACAATCGTTGCTGCAATACGAGAGAAACGTCGGTATATCGGGATTGAATTGAACGAAAAGTATTTTGAGATAGCCAACGAGCGAATCAAGAACGAGACGAGCCAACTACAAATAAATTTATAATTAAACAAATAACAAGAGTATGAGAACAATTAAAGAAAACTTCGAGGACAAGTCAAGGCTTGTCTGTGACATAAGTGACTTTATCGACGCATTAGAACATCCATTAGAAAATGAGGAAGACAAATATGCCACATTGGGTATTACTGTACGAGAAAGTGGTGTGAAAACAACAAGACTTTATAGTACACAAATTGCGCATTTTTCAGTACCGCCTACGTACAGTGATGGAACTATAAAAGAAACAGAGAAATTGCTTCTTGACAAAGAAACAAGGGATTGCATTGTTAATGCGCTAAAAGCAAGGCTTGAACAATTAAAGAAAGAAATAAAGGGTTTGATATGACAAAGTATATGTTAGAAGCGAAGACCGAAGAACAAAAAGAACACATCTTGAAAATTTTGGGTATGGGAGAACCCATCTCGCATTTCCCATTGAACTTTGATAAAGAAACCGATTTTGGTTACATGGAACACAACGACCGCATATATATCGACGGCAACATAAGTTTCGACAAAATGGCTGAAATTGTCGACTACCTAAGAGAGCAAAACAACAAATAACAAGGCTATGGAATTTGAAGTTTACAGGACATGGGAGTATGAAAACGCAACAAAAATGAGTTTTGACTCCCTTGAAGAACTCTTAGAGTTTACGAAACAAAAGCAGCAAGAGAAAGACAGTGTTGAAGGGCTTATCATTTCTTGGAATGAAGATGAAAAGATTTGGGAAGCTGAGATTTATGACGGTTATCGTGAATAACAAATAGCGAACGGATATGGAAAAAATAAAACAAGTAGATGCTGGCTACGAGTTTAACAAAGAAGGCTATGGTTGGTCAGAAACCGTTATTACAGACGAAAGTGTGTTGGCGGTTCTTGAAATGCGCTACGGCATTCAAATTGCGCTTGCTGTCGAATACAAAGAGGGCAATAAAACAAAGTCGGTACGCATAGTAACAAAAGACAGAAAACATTATAAACTATATTTGTAATAGTTATGGAAAAGAAAATCTACATAAGCGGTGCAATCACTGGCTTACCTCGAAACGAATACATGGAGAGATTTTCCGACGTAGAGCGAGAACTAATAAAACGTGGGTATAATGTTTGTAACCCTACAAAATTATTACCAGCAAAACATTTGTGGGTGTATAAACTCTTAGGTTATAAGCTGACACTTCTTTATGATTTATGGTATCTTATGAAATGCGATGGTATCTGCATGATTAAAGGGTGGAGCAAAAGTAAAGGCGCAAGACTTGAAAAAGCGGTAGCACATATATTTAACATTGAATTGATAAAACTATGAAACGCAATGATTACGATTTATTTTCTTACAAGAGACTTTAGAGGTAATTGTTCTCCAAGCAATAGAAACAATCCATTATGGCTAAAGAAACAAGACAAGATAAATGGTGAAATATCCATTGCTGCACCATATCCAAAGAACGACTACTTTCGCCAAACATTCATTGTACCATTACTTGATGAAAAAGGTTATATACAAGACAAGTATTATGGTACACATTTAACGAATTGTGATGGCATAAACTACACAATACAAAAGTGGCATCCAAATATGCCTAAACAACTAATGAATTTTCAATAACAAAGGTTTGAATATGAAACTAACAACAAAAGATGTAGCAAACGTAAATCCTGAATTTCGCATAATGAATAATCGTGTAGGTCTTTTTAACACAACAATGCAAGACCATAAGAAATTTGGATTGCCAAAAGCACAGTTGATTTTAACTGACATACCCTACAATCTGTCGACCAATATGTATGGTTCTAATCCTTCGTGGTATCAAGGGGGGTAATCGAAAGAACGGAGAAAGTGAACTCGCTGGCGAGACTGCATTTGTTACCGACGAAAATTTCAAGCCAGCAGAGTTCATGCACTTTGCTGCACAAATGCTAAAGCCAGAGCCAAAAGAAAGTGGTAAAGCACCTTGTATGATTGTCTTTTGCGAGTTCGAGCAACAATTCTATTTGATAGAACTTGCAAAGCGATATGGATTGAATCATTATATCAATCTTGTGTTTAGAAAGAACTATTCAGCACAAGTGTTGAAAGCAAATATGCGAGTGGTAGGTAACTGCGAATATGGTTTGATTTTGTATCGTGATAAGTTGCCTAAATTCAACAACAATGGTGCGATGGTGTTTAATTGTATGGACTACCCAAGAGATTTAGGTATGGCACGTATTCATCCGACACAAAAAAGCATACCAATGCTAAAAAAACTTATCGAGTTGTTTACAGATGTTGACGATGTTGTAATAGACCCGTTTGCAGGAAGTGGTAGCACACTGATAGCCGCAGCAAGTATGGGTAGAAAAGCATACGGTATGGAAATTTCCAAGAGGTTTTACATTGATGCTTGTGACGCTATTTCAAAGAATATACACCAAGATATATTCAATGAAAGCATACAAGAGAAAAAAAGAAAAGAATACATGCAACAAAAGCTGTTTAAAGATGAAACCGAGAAGTGATGTATTTAACTGCGATTGTGTTGAATATATGTCTACACTACCAGATAATTATTTTTCTTTAAGTATCGCCGACCCAAATTACGGTATAGGTATTTCAAGCAACCCAGTAAGACAAAAGCATGAAAAGAAAACGTGGGATAATACAACCCCAGATAAAACATTCTTTCAAGAGTTGTTTCGTGTGTCAAAGAATCAGATTATTTGGGGTGGCAACTATTTCGATTTACCACCAACAAAAGGTTTTATCGTATGGGATAAGAAACAGCCAATAGATTTCACTTTGGCAATGTGTGAGTACGCTTGGACTTCTTTTGATAAGCCAGCAAAAATGTTTAGACAACACGTTGCATCTAATGGTGAAGATAAAATTCATCCAACGCAGAAAAGTGTCGCTTTGTACGCATGGATATTAAAATACTATGCGCAAGATGGCGATTCTATTTTTGACCCGATGATGGGTAGTCAATCAAGTCGTATAGCAGCTTACAAGATGGGGTTTGATTATATAGGGTGCGAGATTGATAGCGATTATTTTAATAATGGCTGTGAACGCTTTGAAAAAGAATGTCTGGGTATCACACACGACAATAAAGGGAACACGATTACACAACAGAATTTTAAATTTGATTTATGAAAAAGATTATCTATCAAACACCACAACAACTCGAAGCACTAAAGGTTATTGCAAAAGAAATGGACTTTGGTGTATCACTAACGGTTACTGCTGCGCTGAACGAATTTATAAACTTTTACATCTTGTTACGTGACAACAAAAAGTATTTCAGACAACGCATCAAGCAACTTGCTAACGAGATTGATAGAAATGTAACAATACAAAAGACTAATATTATGTCTGAAATGAAGAACAAAAAGTTTTTCTTTGATTATTCAGATAGAGTAATAGACTTGGCTGATGAACACATATCGTTATTTAGAGACAGCTTAAAGAAGCATCTTGATAATGGTGAGTGTAAAGATAGCGAACTTGTTGCAGAATGTGAAGTCACAAGATTGTTGTTTTCTATTGCAACAGACCACTATAAACTAACAATGGAATACGGCAAGAATCATTTCAAATGTACGATGGTGCATAATTTTAACGAGTTCAATTTGTCTCATATTCAACAAAAATTCGAGAAGTTATGTGATTACTTTTATGCCACACAATCGTTTGTTGAATTGAACACAGAAGAAAACGAACGATTGTATAAAATTATGTGCAAAGGTTTTTTGCGTGGTGAATACGTAAACGAGTGTTTAGAGAACGCAAAGATTGAAAACCCTAATGTTAATTACGATGTAAAATTAGTTGAAAAAGATTTGGGATATTAAAAATAAAACAATAAATTTGCAATAATTTTATTAACAATAGAAAATATGGAAGATGGAAACAAAACGCAACAACAAATTACAAGAATTATGTCGTGGTTATCTTTGCAAGTTGAAATATATGGCAAAGAAACATGGACTTGGAGAATGGTTAGATAATATCATCAAAGCTAATTCAAACCATGAATGTGAAGCAACTGAAAAAGAAGTACAAATGCTTTCAAGGTTGTGTGATGACGAACGAGTACAACGTAAGGATATTCCAAATATTCTTGAAAAGTCTTATCGTGAGTGTTTTGACGATGATGATTTTGATAAGATAAAGAAATTAAAACACGTTGGTATTTACAGTAAAGTGAGTGCTATATTATTCAAAACCAAATTAAACAAAAAATAACATGAAAGAAAAATTGTATATAAAAGACAAGAATGGTCGGTATAAAGAATATCACGAACCAGTACAGGAATACGACAACAAATTATATAAGCGTGTTGTTCGTGGTAAGAAGGTTACATACACACCATGCTCTATGCTTATAACAAACGATATACCAGAAGGTGTTTGGGTGGTTGTTAAACACTATGGCTCTAAATCGTTTACAAACGGAAAGTATTTATACGAAAACTATATGTGCATGAAAGCTGGAGACTTACAAGATGTGTCACTCGCAAAGCTTGGAACAATGGAAAAGTATGCACATTATCTTTCGCAGCATCTTGACGAGATTCCAAAAGATAAAACTCAATACGATTTATGCCGTGCTATTGTAGGATTGCTATTCAAATACGAAGAAGAAAATGGGAAACGATAAAAGTGTATTAAAAAGTCAAGTTGGTGGAAATCATTATTCCAAACTTGCAATACAACCAATGGAGTACGCAATGAAGAATCATTTAGACCCTTGCCAACAAACAATCATAAAATACGTAACAAGATTTCGTGATAAAGGTGGTAGGGAAGATTTGGAAAAAGCGAAACACACGATAGATATGCTAATTGAATTTGAATATGGTAATAATGAATAAATGCGTTTTAAGCGGTTTTATTTTCAAAGTGGTACAAGTTACCACACGAATATACAAATGCGCTTAGAACGCACGACAGATACCTTAAAACGAATGTTTTGAATATTATGAGTAAAATACAATATCTTTGTTACGAGTGTATGTATTATGGTTGCACTGTTTTCGGGCAATCTATATGCAATTATGGTGGCTTAGAAACACCAACGAATGATTATTGCCATGCTTGCTATAAGTTTAAAGTAAAGAATTTATCAAATAGATAAAATCATTAAAAGCGTACAAAGTCTATGATTGAACTCGACACGATATATAACACGGATTGCCTTGAAGGAATGAAAAACATTCCCGACGGAACGATTGACGCGGTGATTTGCGATTTGCCGTATGGGACAACCGCCTGCGCATGGGATAGCGTGATACCTTTCGACAAGCTATGGGAACAGTACCGACGCATCGTAAAGCCGACAGCGGCAATCGTATTGTTCAGCCAGCAGCCGTTTACTTCGGCATTGATTATGTCGAATGTCAACGACTACAAGTATAATTGGATATGGCAAAAGGATAGCGGCACGAACTTTCTCAACGCACATCATCAGCCATTGAAGATAACCGAGGACATCTGCGTATTCGGTCAAGCGGCAACCACCGAGAGCAAACGCGGCATCTATCTCAACTACAATCCGCAAATGCGACAAGGCTTTGAGCCATACGTCTGCAAGAGTGGAGCGCAAAAGAAAGACACGGCAATGGTTCGCGGTGTATGCAAGGCGCAAGATGGTGGAACTCTAACAATCAGCGATGGTAGTCGATTCCCTATCAATCTTATCGCTTTTGACAGAGATTCCGAGCGTCTTCATCCTACCCAAAAGCCCGTTGACCTGTTGCGCTATCTCGTTCTGACCTACACCAACGAGGGCGACACCGTGCTCGACAACTGCATGGGCAGCGGCACAACTGCAATAGCGTGTATCAAAGAGAAACGGCACTTCATCGGCTTTGAACTCTCAAAGGAATACTACGACATTGCTTGCAAGAGAATCAAGAACGAGCAAGCACAACTTTCACTTTTTTAAAACTTAAAGATTATGATTGACTACGAGAAATTTCACAACTACCTCTGTGATGTGGTAGAGTATTATCAGAAAAAGAAAACCCTCAAAGGTTTTTCAGAAATTGCGAAAAAACATCATTGCGCAAAGATTACGACAGAATTATTCTTTCAGTATGAACTGCATACTATCACAAACGCTTCTATGCTTGACAAGAAAGTCTCTAAAAAAATTAGAGACCAGATTGCTAAGTGTCATGAAGAACGGTACAGTACAAAGAAAGAAGAGCCATTTGATAAGAGTATCTGCACGTTTAAGCAGTTTGATGATAAAAACGACATTCTTATTTGGGACGATATTTTACCTCTGTCAAAAGGTATGCTTGTATATATCGTAACAAAAGAAAACAAATGGATTCTCGACTGGTTTGCGTATGCCAGAATATATGATAACAAACTTCATTATTGTTGTGTTTGCGACTCATATTCGGATTGCAAGATTTACCCATGCACACCAGAAACAAGATGTGTTGCACAAGGGTTTGATAAAAATGTTTCCCAAGTGTATAAACTTTGGTATAATGCTACGAAGATTGAGGTTACTAAATGTTGTGAGCAATATGGCGAATACACCAAGCCATTATAATTTTTGTTAAAACATTCAAAACATTTGTGTGTTTAAAATAAAAGTATTTTCTTTGCAAAAGAAAGATGATTACGATGCGTTGCCAGCTACATTAAACGCAAAGTAAAGCGAGATAAAGTAATTACTATTTTTGCCGAAACGGGCGATATGAAAGCGGAGTAGCTGACGTGAGTAATATCGTCCGTTTGGTTTTCTAAACAAACAGCTACAAAATTATGGACCAAGAAGAACAAATCAAACAAGAAAGACAAATAAAAGGTATTTGGATTCCAATAGAAATTTGGAAGGATAAAAGCCTTTCATGGAATGAGAAAATATTATTTCTCGAAATAGATAGTTACACTTCAAAAGATAAGGATTGTTATTTCTCCAATGAGTATATTTCAGAGTTGTTAGGTATTAGTATAGCAAACGCAAGTAAAACACTTTCTTCATTGATGAAAAAGGGTTATGTTATAAAAACAAAATTCGATGGTCGTAAAAGATATATCAAATCAGCATTGTCGTTTTCGACAAGTCTGCATTGCCAAGAGCAACAACCCTCTCACGCGCGTGAGTTTAATTATAATAATAATCCAGATAAAGATAATAATAATCCAGATAATAATAAAGATAATAAAAAGCCAAAAGAATTTATTCCACCAACAATACAAGAAGTTGAAGCTTTTATCAAAGAAAAGGGTTATAACTTTAGTGCAAAGGCTTTTGTTGATTATTATGAAGCTGACGACTGGCATTATGGTAAAGGAGCTAATCGAAAGAAAGTATCTAATTGGAAAAAATGTTGTGCAACATGGTATGGGAATAGAAACAATAACAACGACTTATTTTCTCAATCATCAAATAGCAAAGAAGAAGATATGATGCAAAAATTCTTGTCTCTCACAGATTCAGAGCAAGCTAAGATATTACAATTAGATGCGTACCAATATCACATGCTACCAGCAAGCGCAAAAGAAGGATGGATGAATAACCGAAAGCAATTCATACTACAATGGTTTACAGAAAATGGACAATGATAAACTATATATCGAAGACTTTGCTTATTATCTCAATGGCAGAAATACAGGACACATAAAAGTAATTTGTCCTTTATGCCACGAACAAAGAAGTAATAAGAAAGACAAGTCTTTGTCAATAGATTGTGCAACACTTGCATATAAGTGCCATTATTGCGGTGCGAGTGGTTATTTGAAATCACGAACACGAGAGTCTATACAACGGATAAATAGAGAGGTTAAGCACATGCCAAAAACATATAGGAAACCAAGCACACAACCAAACATACAAACAACTTTGGATGCAGGTGTGGTTGCATATTTTAAAGGACGTGGTATCTCTGAAAAGACTTTACTTGAAGCGAAAGTAACGAAAGAGACTTATTACTTTCCACAAGATTCAGCAAAGAGAGGTTGTATTGCGTTTAACTATTATGTGGATGGTGAGCATGTAAACACTAAATACCGCACAAGAGATAAACATTTCACTTTTATTGGCGGTGCTAAGGTTGTTCCTTATAACCTCGATAGTATTGCTGAAAAATCTTATTCTGATGGTGAGCAAAAGTATTGCATCATTACAGAGGGCGAGTGTTTTGATGAAGACGCACAGGTTCTTACACAAAGCGGATGCTGGAAAAAGATTAAGGACTTAGAGCAAAACGATGAAGTAGCGCAATGGGAAAATGGCATAATCACCTTTGCAAAACCTTTGGCTATTGTTCGTAAACAATACGAAGGGGATATGGTCGAATTATATAGTCATAGAGGTAATTATACTTCATTCACCACACCACTGCATAATCTTGTTGTCGAGCGAAATGGTATAATCAAAAAATGCCATGCAATAGATATTCATTCGCAAATCAACATTCCAAGAAACGGCATTTACAATGGTGTAGGTATTCCTTTAAGCGAAGAGCGTTTACGCTTACTGATTGCAATAAGTGCTGATTTCACTATAAGAGAAAAAGGTGACTTTTATGCTTGCTTTAAAAAAGAGCGAAAGATTGAAAGAATAAAGATGTTGCTTGAACAAAACAATCTTCGCTATACTGCTTATAAGAGTAGTCGTGATGGTTATGTAGATTTTTATGTGCATAGACACCAAATTCAAGCATACAAGGAATTTCCTAATGAATGGCTTTATCTTGCAAGCAAAGAGCAAATACGTGTAATGCTTGAAGAACTTGTTTTGTGGGATGGTAATAGCGTGAACAACCGAACAATGAAAGAGTACAACACAAAATTGTATCACAATGCAGTTTGGGTTCAAACATTATGCCATTTAGGAGGTATGATGTCAACAATAACATACAGAGAAAACGAACATGGAAAATGGTATAAGGTTTCTTTGTTGAAAAAAAGTTTCTCTTCTATTAGTTCTAATAGAAAAAGACTTGTTCCATATAAAGGAATGGTTTATTGTTGCACAATGCCTAAAGGAACGCTTCTTGTTAGACAAAACGAAAACATTACTGTTAGTGGCAACTGTGACACTCTTGCTTATCTTGAATGTGGCTACAAACACGTAATATCTATGCCAGCAGGTGCAAACGTAAATCTTGAATGGATGGATGATTATGTGGAGAGCCATTTCGACAAGCTTGAAATCATTTATGTGTCAACGGATGGAGACAAGAAAGGCATTGAAGCAAAGAATGAACTTATTAGAAGGTTCGGTGCTGAAATGTGTAAGGTTGTCGAATATCCTGACGGTTGCAAAGATATAAACGAAGTTCTTGTCAAGTATGGTCGTGAAAAAGTTATTGAGTGCTTTGAAAACGCTTACGATGTAAAGCCACAGGGCATTGAAGAACTTTATGATGTTCAAACCGATTTGGACTATTTATTCCACAACGGACTGCAAAAAGGTGCAACGATAGGTATTCCCGATGTTGACAATATATTGTCTTTCAAGACTGGTATGCTGACGGTTGTTACTGGAGTGCCATCCCACGGCAAGACGTACTTACTTAATTATTTCCTTTCAAGACTGAATATTCTTAACGATTGGAAGATTGCTTTCTTCTCTCCAGAGTTTTATCCTGTTACATTGCATATATCGCAGATAATAGAAACGCTTGGTGGTGCAAGATTCAACGCACAAAACTACAACCAACGTACATACGAAGTTCTAAAAGAATACGTGAATAACAATTTCTTTTGGATTGACCCAGATGATACAGATATTAACTCCGTGCTTGAACGTGGAAAATATCTCATTCGTAAGAAAGGAATTAGAGCTTTCGTTATAGACCCTTTCAACGCTTTAACTGATAAAGAGAGAACAACACAAAAGCAAGATGAATATATAAGCGAGTTCTTGCAAAAGATACGATGGTTTGCAAGAAAGTATGATGTCGCTTTGTTCCTTGTTATGCACCCAACCAAACAACAAAAACTTGAAAGCGGACTATATCCTGTCGTTGACTTGTACGCTTGCAAAGGTGCGTCTGAAATCTACGACAAAGCTGATATAGGTATAACAGTGTGGAGAAACGAGCAAGCCAACTATGCTGAAATGCACGTTACCAAAATGAAGTTCAGACATCTTGGAGAAAAAGGTCGTGCAACATTTGTATTTAATATCAATAACGGTAGATACGTTTCAATACCAAACATAGATGGTAAAGCTGTTTATATCAACCCTAACGAGATACCTTGGGATAATAGCAATTATGTTATCAACAAGATAGAAAACGCACAAGAGCAACAATCTATTTCGTTTGCAAACGATACTACAATAAACGTTCAACAAGAAGAATTAGACCCTCTTGGCTTACCAATAGCTGGCGAAGCACCGTTCTAATTGTTAAATAAATTAAAATCGAAAATAAAATGTACTAATGATTTGTATTCTTAAATAAAAATATCTAAATTTGCATTACGTTATTGATTATACACAATTAGGGTATTTTGATTATTAGTCTATCATTATTTCGGTAGCCACTTGTGAAAGCCGCTACCGCTTTTGAAAAGAATCTCAATGAGTTTACACATATAAAATGGTTTCGTGAGAAACTAAGAGTGGTGGACGTTGTGCGCGTCACAGGAAATAAAGCACTCAACTCTTTTTTGCCATAATGATTGATTAAAGTGAAGTAACAAGGATTTGTCATTTAGAAGGGTTCGAGTCCCACACCACTCACACACTTAAACAAAACAACGAAAACAATATGGAAAAGACAACAGGATTAAAAAAGATTTATATAGACATTATGGTTGATGGTTATTTCTGGAATCAAATACCATATATGTATCTGCCAATTTTACCAATAGACGAAAAGGATGCAAACGCACAAGTATTAAAAGCTTTTCCGTCTTTAATCAATAAGAACTACACCCTCGAATTTAGCGAACAAAGAATTATCAAAAGATGAATTATTGTTTTTACACTGGCAGGGTTGGTAAACCACCTAAATATGCCAAAAGCGAAAGCGGTGTGGAATATGTGTCTTTCTCTATTGAAGAAACATCGCAAGAAACGTATCGTGGAAATTATGCAATTCTACATTTCTCTTGCTTTAGTAAAAAAGTTATCGACTATTTAAAACGAGTTGATTTTAGACAGGGAAACATAGTCGTTGTTGTTGCGAGAACAGATTATTTTCCAGAAGACGTCAAAGGTAAAACAGTATATAGAATGGGACTTAACGCAACAAAAGTTCTTGTAGTAAAAACATAAACAAAACAATTATGGAACAGTATCAACACAAAGAAGAGATTATCAACACGAGAGTTGGTGGTTTAGGTGGCTCTGATGCAACTATGCTTGCACAAATAGCAAACCTTGGCTATGTACCTAAAAATGCGTATAAAAGGCTCGCTGTTTGCAAAGGACTTATACCAAGCGTAGAACACGCTACAACTCCTGCTATGCGATTTGGCGATTATATTGAAAACCAAATCTATCAGCACTTACTTGCTAACAATGGTGACTACAAAAGCAATCCGATGATTGTTAGTAAGAAATATAGCAAAAAGAATTGCAAGTTATTCTGCCACCCAGACTTTATGTATGTGGATGAAGCAAACGAAACTATAAACATCTACGAAGTGAAAGCCACAAAACTTGATGCGAGAAAAACACGTATTATGTATAGTGCGCAACTTTACATTGAATGGCTACTTGCAAAGGAATACGCAACACAGATGGAAGGACGTTGGAGAGTAAATTTATATCTCGTCCATTACTCTACAGATGGTCTTAACCTTGACGAGCCAAACGAATTTACTCCTGATAGAATGTCGGTGCATAAAGTAAAGTTCAACACACAAGTGCTTGATGTCAACTTCGCAATGAATATGGTTGATGGCTTCCTCGAAAAATTCGATTATTATTCAGAAGATGAAGAAATTGACGCTACGTTGTTGCCAACTGGAATAAAGTCGCAGTTTGATAACGTTGTTACGTGCTTGAATGAAATCAAAAATTACGAGCAAAAAGTCGAGGAATTTAAAACTCGTCTTTATAGTTTTATGCTTGAAAAAGGTATCAAGAAAATATCTTGTGAAAGCTTTTCGTTCACATTGGTTAATCCTACCGAGTCTTGCACTGTTGATTACAAAAAGTTCTTTGTTGATGAAATAGAAGCAAAGCATCCAACAAAAGCAAAACGATTTAAAGAGAAATACAAGAAAGTAACAAAGCGTAACGGTTATGTTACAGTAAAAGTCAAATAAAAAACAACCTCTTAAAACAAAACAATTATGGCAAACGAAGTAAAAAAAGCTGTTACGTACAGCTTAAAAACGTTCAACCAAACAATTACAAGTCCTGCAACACAAAAGTACCTCTCTGACTTGCTTAAAGAGCGTAAGGGCGCATTTGTAAGCAATGTAACCGCACTCGTTGCAAACAACGTAAACTTACAAGAATGTGAGCCATTCACGGTTATGTTTGCTGCATTGAAAGCAACTGCGTTGAATCTCCCTATTGAACCTTCATTGGGCATGGCACACGTTATTCCGTACAAGAATAAGAAACGTGGTGTTACGGAAGCTCAATTCCAAATCGGTTATAAGGGTTTCCAGCAACTTGCTTTGCGCACAGGACAATACAAACGCATTAACACAACAGAAGTTCGTGAGGGTGAGATTGGAAAGCGTGACCGTCTTACTGGCGAAATCGAATGGCACTGGATTGACGACGACGCTAAAAGACTTCAAACACCTATCGTTGGTTATGTAAATCATTTTCAACTATTGAATGGTTTTGAAAGTACGTTCTATATGAGCAAAGAAGAGATGAACGCACACGCTCTCCGTTATTCACAGACTTACAAGTCGAAAGAATCATTCATTCGTGAGCAGAGTAAGTGGACTACCGACTTTGATGCAATGGCAATGAAAACCGTTATCAAGCTTAATCTTAGCAAGAATGGTGTTCTTTCTGTTGAACTCGCAGACGCCATTCGTGCCGACCAAAGTGTTATGCGTGAAGAAAACAACTACGAGTATATTGACAACGAAGAGCAGAAAATTATTGACGCTCAAAAAGCACAAGAAACCGCTGAAAAGTTTGCAGACTTTACCGAATAACAATAAAACAAATACATTATGAAAGTAACAATCATAGTTGACACATACTTGCCATTTCTAACACAGGTGGCAAGTATTGTGAATAGTAAAAACGCTTTACCAATCCTTGGTACTATAAAAATTGAAACACGTAGTGAAAAGAATACAGCCATTCTTACAAGTGGTGATGGCGACATGTGGTTGCAAGTTGTAGCACCTACTGGCGGTAGCGATAGCGATTTTAAATTCTGTGTTGATGCAAAGGATTTATTGCAAGCACTTCGTAACCTTAGTGGTCGTGTCGTAACTCTTGATATTGATGAAAGCAAACAGATGGTTAAGGGTGAGTACGAAAATGGTGATTTCTCTTTGCCAATACAAAATGCTGACAAATACCCACAAATACCAGTTAATAATCAAGAGCCAAAGACTATCATTCTTCCTGTTTCAAGAATTATCAACGCTGTCGATATGACTGTTTTTGCAGTTGCATCTGACGAGCTTAGACCTCAACTTAACGGAGTACACTTTGATTTTACAAACGAATCAATGACTACTGCTGCAAGTGATGGTTGTAAGCTTGCTCGCTATCAGGATAATGTGGTTAAGTTAAACGATATGGAGGCGTGTGGCTTTACAATATCTTCAAAAGTATGCCACGCTATCACAACAATTCTTGATAAGTACGACGGTGATGTAAAGCTTGCTTTTACCGACAATTCTATCTCTATAAGTAACCAGCAATTCAAACTTAACGCAAGACTTGTTGATGGACGATTTCCTAACTATAACGCAGTAATACCAAAAAACAACGATGTAATTGCTGTGATAGATAGAAGCTTACTTCTTGAAAGCATGAAACGTGTGCTACCTTTCGGAAGTTCTTCAAGCGAGTTAATGGTCTTGATGTTTCAAGATGGTAAAGTAACCGTATTTGCTGAAAATATAGACTTCTCTCTATCTGCAAAAGAAACAATCTTCTGTGATTATAACGGCGACAAGTTTAAGATTGCCTTTAAGGGTTCTTATCTTTCACAGATGGTTTCTAACATCAAAGACGAAAAAGTAAAGTTTATGATGAAAGATTCATCTATGGCTGCTTTAATCACTTCTTTTACGGCAAATACAGAAACAGACTTTATCTCACTTCTTATGCCAATGCAAATAGCGTAGAGTAATGAGCGACTACAGTTACACAAATGGTTTTCTCGAACAAAACAAGAATGGTAGATACGAAGGAAATCTGCGTATAGATGGAGTCGATTTATCACCAATAGAGGGTATGTTCTTCCAAGAGGAAGGGCATACCTATCTATGGCTAAAAAGAAAACCTATCCTTGAATACGACATGGAAAGCCAGACTTACAAGACAAGACATAGTGAGCCACGGTGGGAATCTTATTTACAGAAGCAGAAAGATGGTGTTGTGGCTTATAAAGGCGAGTGTACTTTCTTGCATTTCAAGTATGTTGTTATGGGTGTGTGGGATAAGGTTTACGGCATGGAAAAACAAAAGATAAACTTCTTTGTTGAAAGATTGCCAATGAGCAGACAAACGCTAATAAATAGTATAAACGATAGAAAAAGAAAAAGCAATGGATGATGTTTGTATTTTATCAGAGATTACAGAGCTATTGAAAGATTACAATGGAGCAGAGATTCAATTACTCGCAAACACCGTTGCCGCTGTCTGCGACGTAAATATTGACGAAATGTTATCTGACAATGGAAAGATACACAACACACATGCTCGTTATCTTTATTGGTATTCGATAAGGTATTTAACACACGATAGCAACACTGTTATAGCAAAAACATCTATCCCTAATAAGACATACGCAGCGGATAGTGTTAGGAAAGGAATAAACTATGTTATAAAGCTGATTGACTATCATCCACAATGGGCAAAACGATGGCGAGCTGTTAAACGTGTTGTTTCTACAATAAAAAATGAAACGCTTGAAAAGAAGAACAAAATTATAATTTCTGTACCAGAAGGAATTGAAGTTGAAATCAAAAAACTATAAGAATGGAAAACAATAAGCTATACTTAGGGATTGACGTTGGTAGTAAAGGGTTTATATCCATGCAAAAAGATGGTGTATGGGAACACTTTTCAATAGAAGATAACGACTTGTACCAGCTAAGTGAAATAATGCTTCGAGCAAGAATCGAAAACGAAAGTATTGCGTGTGTGATAGAGGATGTTAAACCCATATTTGGTAGCAGTGCAAAATCTACGTTTGCTTTTGGCTTTAACAAAGGTTATCTCATAGGATTGCTTGCAGCTAATCAGATACCATACACACTGGTTGCACCAAAGGAATGGCAAAAAACAATTTGGACTCATTCCGATATGGTTGTTACTTATAAAGAAATTCGTGTAAAAGATAAAATAGTGCAGAAAAAAGTTGTTGACACAAAGCAAACATCAATCAATGCTTGTAAGAGATTATTTCCTAATATTGATTTGAGAAAGTCTGCACGTTCTAAAAAACCTGACGATAACAAAGTAGATAGTATGTTGTTAAGCGAATATGGAAGAAGAAAAAACTTTTGATATGACTAACGAGGTTTGGCGAGATATTGCTGGCTATAAAGGTTATTACCAAGTTAGCAATTATGGAAGAGTAAAAGTTTTGTCACATAAAGTCACCCGTGGTTTTTGCACAGTAATGTGCGAAGAAAAAATTTTAAAACCAAGAGTAAAGGATAATAAGTATTTATTTGTATGTTTAAGTAATGGAAATAAAAAAACATCAAAAGAAAAGTATATTCATAGATTGGTTGCAGAAGCTTTTCTTCCAAATATTCATGGTAAAAAAGAAGTTGACCATATAGATGGAGATAAAGTAAATAATTTGGTTACTAATCTTAGGTGGGCAACAAGACTTGAAAACGTAAACAACCCGAATACTGTTGGTAAAAACACTTTAAAAGTTTTGATTTCATCAAGAGACGGTTTGTATAATGAGATATTTCCATCATTAACAGCGGCTTCTAAAAAATTAAACATACCGCTTTCAACCCTCTCTTGGGCAAAATCAGAGCAAAAGAAAAACAAAAACACGTTTCGCTTTATCATAGAAGAATTATAAAAAATATAAGACCATGCTTGATTATTTAAGTACGCAAAACACACTACATACACGAACGATAAATTTTACACCACAAGAATACTTTTTTGTTTTACAAGTTGTTCTTGGCGAAAGTATAGAAATTGCTTATGCAAGTGTATATGACACGGCTGAGTTTAAAAGAAACGTTCCAAGTGTTGATGAAGAAGAATATCTTGCAAAACATAAAAGTAATGCACAAAATCTTCTTACCTCTCAAACATGTATTCAATTAAAAGAAGAACTTGAAGCACAATACAATTCAGACATACAAGACAAAGCGAGTACATTACAAGACTACAAGTTTACTGGTGCTGATGTGCAAAAACTTTTGAACAACTTGTTACACGATAGGTCGGCAGATTTATCAGAGGCATCTGTCCGAGATATTCTTGCTTTGTTGAAAACAATGTACGAAACAGGCACTCTTGACTCTGGAGATAGTTTTGAACGACATTGGATAACGATACCAAAGAAATACGATATTATTTGTCCTCAATGTAATGTAGAGGGTTATGCTGTTGAAGGTCTTGATTTCCGTTGCACACGATGTGGTCTTGTTGCAAAATGGGATGAAAGCCAGCACAGATTTTTCCCTCAACTAAATCATTTGTAACATGGAATCAGTATGGTATAACCTACGAAAGAAACCAAGACCATACGAATATGTGCTTGTCGAAACTTACACCAAACATTATCCTTATAGAATTTGCTATATGCTTGAAAATGGTGTTTGGAGAGATGCTTACAAAACTTCATATTGCTTTCCAAATCGTCTAAGAGAAAAATATGGTGGCAATGATTTTAGAATTAAGAAATGGGCTTATATTAACGATATAAAATAATAACGCTTATGGAAACGAAACTCAACGACAACGAAGTTAGAGAAATTGCCAAGATGCAAAAGGAGATAGATTCTTATAAAGGATTTATTGGTGCTATATTTATAATGGCTAAATCAAAAGAGTGTGTAAGATACCCTTTGTTCGGTGGTACAGAACTTACACACAAAATGAATTTTATTTGGAGGTTCGTAAAAGAACACATACAATAATAGAAATAGCCGTTATTTGCGCTCTGTTGTGCGTTGTAACGGCTTCTATCTATCGAATAGTACAAGTTATTACCTTTGAATTTAAACGTGCTTAAAACGAATTTTATTCGATTTTAACTTCTTCGAGTTTTTCCCCTTCTAATTTTGGTGCATTAAGCATAGATGGATTGCTCCAGTTATTACCAAACATCGAGCCAAGAATACCAAGCGCAAACAAATCGGTCACGCTACTTAGTTGAGGAACTTTTGCCCATAACAAAGTGCTTAATGTGTTAAGGTGTCCTTCTGTTGCCATCTTGTCTTTTGTGTATTTCTGCTTCTCAAACTCGTCAAGTTTGTAAAATTCTTCTGAATACACAAATCGAGTTTTTTCTATGAGACTATTAAGCGTAGTCTCATATTCTTGCAAAAGTTTTTCTCTTTCCATAATCTTTCTTTGTATGTATTATTGTTGTTAATAGCAAGGTTCACCAAGTAACAAAACCGCTTGTTGCATCAGCCATCCTTGGAGATAAGCCGCACCCTCTTCATTATAAGGCTCATTGTAATAATCAATGATAGACGTATTCACATGATAAAGTTCATGGTTCACGGAATCCCAAAATTGTTCAGCACTTGTTGCCTTACCAATAAATATAGCCGACATACGTAAATCGTCTAACGAAAGTGCCATACCTGTATTGTAGTCCGATAATACATCTAATGCTTTTTTCGCATTAAACAACGACATACCAAACGAACGCATTATTGCTATAAGTTCAACAGCGTCTCTATTTGTGTCGAAATTATAAACAACTATTACACCCCACCTATTGTTAGGTGGTACGTTAATATACTTGGTCTCCATACGACAAACTTATTATATTATAGATACCTTTCCCAATAGATAGGAATGCCTGCGTTACACATCTTTGTTACAAAGCAATCCAGCACGTTCTCTGGCATACCATCAGGGTCACAAAGCGTTTCCTCTACGAACGTCGCACGTAGTTCATCCGTCTTGCAAGTCTTTTGATAATCAGCAACAGCCATATTAAACAAATACCAACTTGTATAAACAAATTCACTTGGTAACTCAACACCATTTTCTTTCAACACTTCTTGAACATCATCTACCTTTCTAACAACAATGCGTTTCATGGTTTTTGTTGCTGGGTCTTTCATTTCCATATTTGAAATAGCCCACTCTGCAAGTCTTTTGCTAAACAAACCATGATACATATCCTCATAGATTGCTCTATCTTCTGAAATATAATGTTTCATAATTCTTTCTAATTTATTTAATATTAGAAAGGATTGAATAGTACAAGACTACCCAATCCAATCCCTTTCTTTATTTTAAATATACCTTCCTCTGCTATCACGCTGACGACGATAATGCTCTTCATCTTCCCATTCATCTTCTTTATCTTCCCAGCCGTGCCTATAGCCCTGACGATAGCCTTCGTTGTAATCTCCGCGCATCATCGGATTTGTGCCACCATAACGATAACCACCTCTCATATTTCTGCGCATCTGTTGACGCATGGAAGACTGACCTCCATCGCTGTCTTTATCTACAAAAATATAACCCATTTGTAAAGTCCTTTCTTTTTGTGGGTTCAAATTCTTTAGGTTGAAGCTCCACCGTTTAACGAGCGAAGAATAGAAAGCATTTCTGCGTTTTGCGATTCAATCGTTGCAATCCTTGCGTCAGTTGCCTTTTGCTTTTCTTCTAAGTTTTGAATCGTTCTCGCTTGTTTCTTGTTCTCTGCATATTGTGGGTTCAGCACTTCAAGCATCTTTTCGCTTTCTGAAATCACGCTTTTGTGATAAGGAATCTGGTCGATGGCTTTCTTTGACGTTTGAAGCATAGCGTCAACAGCTTGCAACATTGCTTCACGACTACCACTGAACGTGTCGTTACCTCTTGCGGCAATTTCTACATTTATTGGTATATCGTTAAACACTTCATCTTTGCCATTGATAGTAGCAGTTACATCAATAACTTGTTGCACTTGCATACCCATAGCAATATTGGGCGTCTGCGTTGGAAACTTTGCTCTTGGCTGACTTTTCGCTTTTACGACACCAACTTCCAATAAAGGCTTTTCACCTCTACGAAGAACATAAAACGGATTGCCGTTACCTAAAGAATTGAAATCCATGTTAGTAAATTTTATTGGTTGATTACACAATCGTTCTTGACATTAACGAGAGTATCCCGTTAAATCTATCGTTGAATACAAGGAACACATTCGTAGCCAGTAAGTCAGCAACCGTAACCGCTGCACCATTTGGCAAAGTCAACGCTCTTGTTACACCATTCAAAGTAAGTGTGATTGGAAGCGTTGCGGTTGCATCTGCTGGAATTGCATTTTCCATACGAACAGTAAAGTAACCTATCGGCTGAATACGTCTCCATCCGAGCGCAATATTAACCGTGTCAGTTCCTACAACGACTTGTGTGTTTGCAATGTAAGGCTGACCTCCTGCATTTATTGTTATGTTTGCGTTACAATTCATGCTTTTACCTCCTATGCCTTAAATTACAATATGATGTTACCACCAAAACCATTTCCATAGAAACCACCCATGTAAGGTGTAGAGTTCACTACCTGTAAGTTAGGATACTGAACAGGAACGGTGTTTGGAAGTTTGTTCTTGATGTCGTCAACCTGATTCTGGATACCTGCGAGCTGACCGAGAATAGGAGAAACAGCTTGCTGAACAACACCCGTAGTAAAGTTCTGCGATTCGAGCTGTGCAACCTTTGCGGTAAGAGCAGTAATCTCACGGTCTTTTCGATTCGACTCCATTGCATCAAGTTTGTTGTCGATTGCAATGAAATTGCGATTCATGTTGTCTGTGAGAGCGTAAGTTTGCTGACACATTGCAAGCTGGTCTGCGGCTGCTTTTGCTTGTACTTGATTACCTACGCCGTTGATTGCATTTTGCAAGGTGTTCGTTTGCTGACAAGTAGCAAGCTGTTGGTCGCAGCAACACTTCTGGAACGCACTGATAATGCTCGCGTCACCCGACTGGATGGAGTTGATAATCTGTGGTACACTTACAGCTTGCTGCAAAGCAAGGTTGCTAAGTGCGCTCTGTACGTTATTCACAGCACCATTTACAAGATTAAAGTCTTGCCCGAGCATTGTACTTAACGTCTGGATAGCGGTACGAGATGCCTCACCTTGATTGGTAATAGCATTCATAATGAGTTCACGACCAGAATCGTTCGAGAGCTGATTAGCCAAGAAAGCCGCGCCTGAATTGCCTCCGCCAAAGCCTCCATTGCCAAATCCACCACCGTTCCAGCCGAACATTGAAGCAATGATAGCAAGTCCAAACAAGTCAGCAATCCCGTTCATGCCGTAATTACCATTACCGAACAGACCGCCACCACCAAAACCACCGATAGGAATAGAGAAAGGAATGTTACCAAACCCTCCATTGTTGTTTCCATTTTCTGGAAGCTGATAAATTTCTGCCATAAGTTTAAGTTTTAAGAAATTAGTGAAGTAATAAGGATTTTGTGTAGCACTACGGCGCAAATTTACAACAATAAAAAAGAAAAGCAATAAGAAACTATATTAAGTTCTTATTGCTCTTATTAAAAGATTGTGTGTCAAATACTTACAATCAAAAATATTTTTGTCACAATATTTTTTTAAATTCTTGTAAGTATAATTATTAGTAATACAATGAATTGAATCACTGCGCCTATGGAAGATGCAAACACATATCTCCACAAGTCACCCTGCTCCAAGACACCATTTGCCTTGTATTGCACCCATTCACGAATAACCGCTATCATGGAAGCAAATCCACCTATCAGCACGCCCAAAGCAAAGAAGCATATTGTGCCGATGATATTCCGTTTATGTGCATTATACTCCATAATCAAAATTTAATTCCATGTCCTCCAAAGATAGCGCAGTCCTTGCTTCATCGTAATCTTGAAAAGCATTTACCCATTCATCGTGAGCAAATCTGTGTTCATCTTTCCACGATTGAGGGACAACCAATTCGCACAAACCAAGTTCAGCATTGTAAAGCCGTTCACAAGCCTGTAATAACCTTTCTTGTGTCTTTTGCTTCAAGACTTCTTTCTTTTCAGTTTCACTCATTGCTCTGTAAGAAGTTGAATAATTCCTTGACCTGCAACCGAGCATAGGAACGTCAAAATAAACGTCCACCAACTATGGTCACGTTTATATTCGATTCTGTCATACACCACATAAAATATGGCTATGATAATTCCCGAATGACAAGCGTTGTACCAGTTGCAAGAACTAAGACCTACTACCAAGCCAATCAGCATCCAAGCCCATCGTGTACCTTCACTAAGCCACTTACCTACCGCTGTGTCGGCAATCTTATCAAACAATCGAAAAATCCATGCTTCGATTTTCTTTAAGAAATCAATAATCTTTTTCATATCGTTTTATGTTTTATGAACAGAGACTCACCATTCCTGCCTTTTTAGTCAACATTCTTTATTCACCATCAGTATTATACGAATCGTAAGTAATCCATCTGACAGGACAAAGCCGAAGCTCTGAGTTATCAAATGAAATATCGTGTTTGGCGTTACGTTGCCCATAAAGGAAATACTGGTTAAGTCCTATGCCGACGAGACCTTGACCATAGCCCCAACCATCGTTGTCCGTTGGTTTTTTCAGATTGTCAATTCCATAGCAAGGACACCATCTGATTTCATCACCATTTTTGATGTAAGCCTCAAAAGTGTTGTCTCCTTTCATTGTGGAAGATGCAATGAAGTTAGTAGTTATCAATAGCTCTTTGTCATTCCCTATACGAGTTGCACTTGGCTGATACCATCCATATCCACCTATTCCGCTTGGAGGAACAATGACGTTACCACACAAGTCTATGAACATCTCACCTATCATCCTCTGGCGTGCAACACTTTGACCATAGTCCCACATTCTGAGATATACTTTAATGTAGTCTCCGTATGAAATCAAAGAAGGGAATGTGTCATGCGCGTGTTCCGTTATTCTCCTGACTGGAACCCAATGCGCAAGGTCAGAACTCTTTAACAACCATGCCTTCTCACCTACAATACTGCTACCACGAGCATTGGCAAACATTCGGTACGGGTATTCACTGTCATTAACTTTGCAAACAGCAAACTCGTTAATCACTTCTTTATCATGCTCAAGATGTGTAGAACCTTTTTTGAAAATCACGTTTGTGCCTGTGTATGGAGCTTCAATTCCACTTGGGAATCCCCTATGCCATGTGGTTCCATCCTCGGAATAAGCCATCAATATATTGTTACCAGACGCAGTACCTGTTGCATAATAGAGCATGCAGAAATAGTTCTTATATCCTATTATCTGTCCATAAAATATATTCTCTTCATAGACAGCATCTGCATCTTCATCCAGTGGAGATAATATCGTAAATTGATTGTCAGTGTCAAACACCAACTGATATGGAGTGATGCACTTGCCTTTCTCGTATTCACCGTAGTTATACACCTCAAACTTCGGTGTAAATCCAGAAGCGACCACACTTTCCATCACCATATACACATCACTCGTCGGTATATATATTCCTTCCAGCACTCCGCCACTCTCCGCATCTATCTGTTCTACAAGATAAGAACCATTACGAACAGCTCTGCTATACATCTTGATTGGCGTACTGTTGGCATTTGCATTGACACGATACCTTACAAGGTCTCCCTCGCTTAATTTCACCAGCATAGAGGTAGCAACACCACTATTCACCACAAAATGAACGTCGTATATCAGCTTATTGAACTTCGTGCTGACGTCTTTTATGCTAACAACATTGTCACAACCAACGTCTGCTCTATATCCAATAGTCAATCGTGCATCTTCTTCTACATGAAAATAATAATTTTTTTTCGGTTTAGAGCCCTTCTTGACATCTCTTATAACATTACCACCTAAGTTTAAAATAAACACTGAATAGCCGTTACTTATACTTGTCTGTCCCCAATCATTTTTTGTAAGAGACACCATATAAGTATGACCTCCAAGAACATTGAAATAGTTATATGATGAAGTCATCCCAGCTCCAATGAGTGAAACTGCTGAATTTTGAGATGTCGTATTCTGATTTGAATCGTTATCTGCAATGGTCACACCAACCGTCTCACCTACACTACCTCGAAATACAAAGTGCATTTCGACAGACGATACATTTTCAGGTACATCAAATTGATAAGTCTTTTCTGCTACACCATCCGATTTACGCACATTTGCTATTATTTCATTATTGACTACCAGTGCAAAAATAGGAGAAGAAGAAGAAGTGCTTGAACTTGTATTCCAGCTTGTCTTATCAAGCGTCGCAATATACGTTTTTCCACCTTTCAAAAAAGTTCTTGATACAAACGCATCGTCATCTTTGCCGACAAGATTTGTTGTAAAACTTATATTAGGTAACACATTGACAACTGGAGCATATTTAGCCATGAGAGGTAGTTGCGAAGTACCAGCTTTTTCTGATGCCACATACAGATAATGAGCATTCTTGGGTGCAACAATATCAACACTATTGCCCATTTCAAGTCCAAACAATTCGCTCACAGCAGTAGCTGTTCCTGTACTTGCGTTGTTTGGAGTTCCGATTCCATCAAGAAAAGCATACTCTGTGTCACTGTTGGGGGACTCCAAGTGAATAACATCACCTTCCTGAACATAAAAACACTCACTTTTCCTCTGATTGCTACCATTGCTATAGTATTTCCAATGGAAGTCACTGGTCAACTGATAGTTTGTTAATTCACGTTCTCTTACCAAAGGCTGGACAGCAAAAGAATAATCTTGTTTTGTTGGCATTTGCCCTTTAATCTGTTCCACAGCTTCATGTGTGGCTTTCAATTCAAGTCCAATTCCAGTCTTCGTTAAATAAGGGTAATGAAGATTCTCTGTATGCAATGTAAACCGAATCCATTTTGCAGTAGGAAATTGTTGCAGAAGGGTATCTACGTCAACCTCTCCCCAACTTAGGCTATCAGTCTGTGAGGTGATGTAACCAGAGTTTGCAATGAAATCGTTCATGGAGTTTCCACTATACAGGGCATAACTTAACATCACGTTACTCAACATGAAGATACGATAAAAATGTATCGTACAACCTCTGTAATTCTCAAGTTCAAAACCAGGAGAAATTCTCCAAGAACCAGTACCTGATGAAGAATAGTTTCCATCTTGATGGATATACCGATTTCCATCAATTACATTTTTATTTTCATCAACAAAGGTGATACCGATAAGTGTATCATCCACCTTTGTCATCTTCTGCGTCAGCGTCTTTCTCTCGCCACGCATCTTGACAACATCCGAGTGGCTTACCGCATATTCTGTGCCTTGTAAAACTTTTATAGCCATAATATCTAATTATTTATCGTTCAACATTCATTTAACTTGGGTCGAGCATATCAGCAACAGCGGAACTTGTTACGGGAACAAACAAATCCGTCAGCGTCTTTTGGGAAACAGCTCCATCTGTGTTCTGACCTAACTCATAATAGAGTTTGTAAGTGTTTTGCCCGTCAACGACCAATGTATCACCTTTCACACCCTTGTCTCCTTTCTCGCCTTTCAACGATGCCAACCATTGCGTTTCTGTCAATGGTGTTTCTCCACTTGGAACATTGTCGAGATAGACTTGGTAAGCGGATTTTCCTGCATCGCCATCATCGCCTTTCGGTCCTTGCAATGAATCAAACCACTCTTGTTCTGTCATTGGAGTCTCACCTTCGGGAATGGTATCAAGGTACACTTGATATGCCGACTTGCCATCGTCACCTTTCGTTCCCTGCGCACCGTTCTTCACCTCGAAGGTGTATTCCGTGTGGTTCTCGTCATTCATCGTGACAGTCACCACATTCGTACCTCTGCTTTCGTCAGAAGTAGTTGTTTGCTCGATGCTTGCGATACCTACACCTGTGTCACCTTTATCGCCCTTCAATGATGCTTTCTGTGCTGGAGTTAAATCCTCAAACACCATCGTGCCATCAGCTCCCTTTAGTGATTCAAGCCATTCATCAACATCACCTTCAAAGCCTTGCTGAACAGCAATCTCGTATGCGGAATAGCCTCTGTCGCCTTTTTCGTAAAGGAACACAGCACTATCAAGCTCAATGGTGTCAATATCGAACTCGTCACCACTTGGAATGCCAGCTTCTTCGTTTGACTCGACAATCTGTATTCTATCTCTTTGGAAAGAACGGAGCTTTTTGCCATCAGCACAAGTTACTTTGATTTCAATCCCGTATGTACCAATACTTAAAACTCCATTGCATGTATATAACAAACGACTCCCATCAATAGTCACATTCACCACGTCGTATTTGTTGTAGTTGCCAACAAAAGTAACTGTGATTTTGTCACCAATATCTGGGATATAGTCAACTTTCTGCTTTGTCACACCCTCCCATGTGATTTTTGAGAGAGGTTGCACTATAGCAAACCAGTTGCCTTTTACTCTTTTGATTGGATAACTTGCTTTCATTTTCTCATATCTTTATTTGTTAATTTATGTCGGGTCTTCCATTGTAGCGACCTGCGCACTCGTTACCTCTACGAAATCACTACCTCCACCACCAAAGTCAGTCCAGTTGGATTCGGTAGCCCATCCAGATACGTTGCTACCGATGAATTGCTTGGCTTCCCATGTACTTGCACCTGTTTGGTAAGTTATAATTAAACCGACACTTCTTTTTGCAGAAGGGACGGCAGCAGATGCGCTGGCTATATCGTAGGAACCGCTTTGGAGAGGATGATTCTTTGTGACGTTATACACCGATGCGATTGCATCAACATTACCTTGCAATGTGCTTTGTAAAGTAGGAAGAGTCGTGTTGTTCAGCGTTGTAATAGCACTTGTATTACTTTCTACACCACTTACTACATCGTCAATCTCGTCAGACATTTCATCAATTACTCCTTGCACATCATCAGATTCGTACTTGTCTTTAACGGTGTTATCAAACGAGATTTTATCAGCGCGACCTCCACCACCTCGCGCATTGCTGGCTTGGTAATTATTGCCATCGTAGTACACCTCGATAACTTCGTTTGCTTCCCATGTGTTTGTTGCGCTAACAGCACTACCGTTGTAGTACAAAGGCTTTGCTCCTGTTGCGTTGATATTAAGTGTTACATTCGATGCAGCCGTGTTCGCATTTGCCATTTTGATATGCAAGCAACCACCACGTATAGGTAATGCAAAATCTTGAATCGTAACGGCTTTTGAAGCAGTGTCTGCACCAGTAGAACACTCCGCGTAAGAAGTAAGCGTAGAGAGCGATTTGTCGGCGTTCTGGAGTGTGGTTATATTTCCATTGATAATAGTTATCTCACCATTCGTTTTGTGTGCCGCCGCAGCCCATCCAGCCGCAGCACTTTGAGCGTTAGCGGTTGCTTGTTCTGCATGACCAATCACAGTCTGAACAGCTTGTGTCAAGAGCGAGATGGGAACGCTTACGAGTGCCAAATCTCCATTGACAGACTGTATTGCAGGGAACGTGGAGATACCATCAAGAGACTGCACTGAACTAAGTCCCGTGATGTCAATGCCCTTCGCTCCAAACAGTTGCTGTAGAACTGCGGTCGTTGCAGCGGTTATTATTTCTTGTTTCTCTTCTGGTGTCATATCTTATCAGTTATTTGTCGTTATTAAATTCAATGCCACACTATTAGACTCCACCTCAAACGCTGCCAAATTCTGCCCAGCCTCACCTTCTATTGAAATCGTGGAACTATCAAATGCGATAACAGAATACTCTTTTAAAGCCGTAACTCGACAAGCGTAATATCCATTACTATCGGTTTGACACTGGAAAATAATGTTCTCGTCGTCGTTATCTTCGAATTGAATAGTCACGTTTGAAAGCCCGACATTTGAGCCATTAATGAGCCTACCATAGACATAGATTTCTGTATCACTTCGCTGCATAGAACCTTCCACTTTCCAATAAATACATTCCTTTCCGTTGAATTGTCCTAAACAGCACTCCAACAGTATTACTTGTGTTGCTTGTATCTGTGTAGAAGATACCTTGGTGTAAGTTGGCTGATATGGTATCACAGAGTTGTCTGCTATCTCTCCGTTTGAATCATCGAATGTCATACTGCCATCAAATACTTGAACAAGGAATCTACTCTTGATAGTCATAGTGTAGCCAACACCAGATATGTTACAGAACAAGTAGAGTTTCTTTCCGATGCACTGGCGCATATCATCGCTCGTCATTCCACTAAATTCCCCATTGACTTTGGCATATTCTATGTGTGCCCCTTGCGAGTCAGAATAGAGGGAAGGTAAGCGTATTTCGTATGTTGTTGTAGAACCGCCGTAGAAAGGAGTGTATTCAATGATACTACCCCATTGTAGAGGATTCAAGTTCCAAACGCTTTCGTTGGATGCGAATTTCTTCTGTTGTATTAAGTTATTCAACACACCAGCAATAGTGCAGTTGTTCATTTCGGCATTGCCATATTCATCAACCTTGAAATTTCCGTTGATGGTTGTATAGCCTTCAAGATTGATTACATCTGCTTTGATTAGAACACCACCTTCAAGTTCAGCCTTTCCGTTTGCATCCCGAATAACATTGCCTTGTTGGTCTGTCTTATAACTAACAAACGTTTTAATCTGTGAAGCGATTGTAAAGCGACCATTTTCAATGTAGCCTTGGAATATCGAACTAAACTGAGTGGAACTAAACACGCCACCGACTGCGTTGTCAACGTAGTTTTTTGGAGCATAGCCCCTCAATGTTTCTGTTAATGTGTCGCTATCAATGTAATGCTCACTTACATACGCTTCAAAATACTTTTGCGTCAGTTTTAAAACCGACACAGGAGAAGTGATTGTATTTGGTTTACCGTAAATACCATAGATGTCGAAAACACCACCGTATATGAAAATCTCCACTCCGTAATCTATTACAAAGTTGATGGTATATTCATGTTCTGTAATGGCATCGCCAGCAAAGTCAGAAGCAATATCTATGTAGTCGTTACTTCCAGAGCCGTAGTAAATACGAAGAGTGGTTACATCATCAGCTTTTCCGCGAATACGGACTTTTACAGGCTCCATATCTGAATCATTCGCCAAATCAGAAAGACCGAATGAAACCGTAATGCCGTTTTCATCAGAATCGTCGATATGCAAGTAATCGCCCGATGAATCAGAAATCTTCCTAACACAAATAGCCAAATCTTGCTGCGTCAATTCATCGGATGATGCTGAATAATCGAATGGAGCGTTAATGTTCGAGAAAATAGTGTTCATCAGACTATCAATCTTGAACGTGAAGGAACTGTCTGTTTGCTCTAACGTGGAAATGCGAGTGTTGAATCCTCCAGTTGCGTTCTGGACTTCGGTTTGTACGGCTAATGTAATTTTTTCTTGTGTCTGCGTGATTCTCGAACTCATTTCAGCCATCACAGCCTTCCCGTTGTCAGCCATGCAAACGCTGCTGATATACATTTGTGCATTAACACCTAACACACCGATGTAGATGTTTCCGTATCGCCACGCTGGACTGAAACGCACATACTCGTAAGTGGTGGATGCAGCAAGGCTTTTGCGATAGATTTCAGTCGTTCCTCCACTTCCATTGTCCTGATAGACAACGAGCGTTCCATTGCTTACACAGCGCACGGCGATGCTTACATCAACGGCTTTGCTATTTGGTCGCCCTTGGGCACTTGGAATATTCTTTAATGCAGGATAGAAACCGACTGGATTTGACGCATCGTTATTCAGAATATCGACATAGTTCTCACCTCCAGAAGTGTTAATAGTCAAATGCTTGCTTGAATCGTTCTCTGTGATATTCCACTTCGATATATGCACGAACGGGTTGTTTGGGTCTTGTGGTGTAGATGTCTCACGACTGAACGCAGGGTCAACGATGTAGTCGTTCTCGTTGATAGGAACGAGTGCTTTGACGCTGCTTGTAATCGAATCGGATAGTTGGTCTATCTTCGAGTTAGTGTTTCTGAAATTATCAGTAACAGACGTTTGCCATTTACCATACGCTGCCTTGAAAGATGTAAACGCAGATAGTTCATATTTGCATGTTGTCTGATTTAGCGTAAATGCCTCTACAATGCCAGTAATTGAGTCTGGAATTTGCTCAATCCTTGACACAAGCCTGTCAATCATTGCTTCGTCAATATTGACGCTCACAACGATACCACGCACTTGAACTGCGCCGCCATAGGTATAGATGGAAAAGTCGCCTACAGACGTTAAATCGAGCGTATGGACGTACTTTCTGAATTTCTCGCTTTGCGCAACGGCAATAGTGAATGGAGGCGCATCGCCAATTTCGACAACCACGTTAGTTCCGCCTACTTCTGCCGACCTTGCATAGAACGATACAGCAAAAGTACGAGGAACGATGGCACCGTTATTTGTTTCAAATGTTGGTACATCGTGCATGTTGGCGTTCAGCTGGATGATGCCATGAGGGGTGTTCGCAGAGCCTTTTATTTCCACCGCAAACGTTCCGTTATCCTCGACGAGTTTTGCATATTCGGTAAACCCAAACAAAGCAAGAAGGTTTATTCCATCGTGGAGTGCTTTCGTCCCATCAGTTAATAACTGACCTTCACCGTAGATACCCCACTTGTCAAGTCCATCGGTAAACACGTTATTACTGATACAACCCTCTCCACCTATCGTATCTTCACGCAGAGAGGAAACGGAAGAACGTATCATGCCGTCAAGCACCTCAAACATCGTGCTTACGTCTCTATCCCTGTCGCCAATTCTAACGATGAACTTTCCTTTAAGCCATGCGTTATCTGAATACAGGCCATAGCCGCTTGGTTGTTCCAATCCCCAATAGGAGTCGTTGATACCATCCAAACAGCCTAACCTACAACGCAGATTTCCACCGTCACCCTTTGTGCTACAGCCGTCCATCACATCTATTCGTGGCACACCATCCTCAGTAGCACTGATATAGATGTAGTTCTGACGCTTGGTGTATTGGGTATTTCCCATCAACACGCAATCGTCGCCCACTTGTGGTTCGGTATCGGCAGGAAGTATAATCGTTTCTTGTGTTGTTGGGTCAATCACTTCTACGGTCTTACCGAACTCACTTCGTGGCACGAGTATATCGTATGCGTTTGACACCTCTGCGTCAACAAGATTTCCACCTTCTTGAATAGGAGTCCAACTATCATCGCATACTATGAAATCTTCGGGAGTGTCAAGAGGTGGGTAGTTGAAGGCAGCGGAATCTGGGTAAGCAACTTCCACCCAATAATACTGCATTGCTCTTGCGTCAGGCAATTCTGCATCATCTTCTTTCGTTACATCATCATATCTGCCATTATTCCAACGCTGGCAGCGCATCAAGTCGTGGCGCACAAAAGTATTCGTGTCCTCGAACTTGATTTTATAGTAATACTGATAAGCACCATTCGCGTATCGGCAAACTTTCTGAACTTCCTTGATTTTGCCGTTTGCAGCACTGACAATCAAGATACCACCAACTGAACGTATCTTCTGAATGACAAGCTCGAAGATATACATGATACGCCTAACAGTCAATGTATCAAGTTCCATGTTCCAGCCTGTATCTTGGTCGTACCAAATCTTTGTGCCGTGACCGTTGAAACCTTGCTGAAACCACTCTCCTACCTTGCTTGTTGGGTGACTTGAAACCAACTCGTTAAAGATACCTCTAACTATTGTAGTCAGTTCCCTAACAAACAAGTCTTTCAGTTCTGCGGATGCTTCTGAATCAATCTTTCCACCATTGCCATTCAGTCCACTCACGAAACCATCACCCCTACCAAAGAACATCGTCCCCAATATCTCGGCAATAGCACCCTCGTCAATCGACAAGTTCTTGGTGATGTTCACATTACCACCATGTTCTTCATCGCCTGTATGGGTTTCATAGTTCGTATGGCTTTCCTCACCATTGTGTGTTTCGTTGCCGTAGTGTACTTCTGTTCCTTGATGTGTTTCTCTACCAAAATGATTTTCTACACCTAAATGGACTTCGTCGCCGTGTTGTGTTGACTGCCCTTCAACTTCTAATTCACCAGTAATATGCGCACCACCCATTGTTAATGTGTATGGTGTTTCATCGTCTGATACCTTAGATAGTTTTTTATTAAGTTCTTGTTGCGAAACAGATGTGGATGCTTGTTTGGTGTTGCTTATCAAAGCACCTAATCTTTCGATGTCTTTTGCAACCTGACCTATTTGGTTAAGGACAACCTCTATATTGTCTGTAAGAGTAATATCGTATTGTGGTAGTGGACTTTCACCATATTTGATAACAAGCTGCTTTACGTATAGATGTAATTGCTCTTCACCAAACAAGAATCTTATAATCGTATTTGTTCTTATTTGACTAAGAATATCGGTGTGCTTTGCAAAAAAATACGAATCGAACTTTAATGGATAATCGTAATAATAGATGTTATTTGAAAGCATATAAGCCTTCATTTCATCATCTAATCGTCTTTCAGCATTGCTAATATACGTAAGAGGTAACGATATACCTAATATAACAAACGAATCTCCAGCTTTTGGATTTTGGTACACGTTAGGCATCAATGTGCCAAATGTAGATGTTTCTTTTTGTACGATAACATCTATTTGCTGTTGATTTGACTTTGGATATTTTACGTAATCTCTTTGTGTGCCATTTGGAACAAAATTACCGTTTTCATCCCAAAAACTCTTCTTGTAATCTTCCCAATCAACTTGAACTGTAAAGGTACACCCAATACATGCACCACTACGCATGTTGATTTGCATTTCTTGCGTAATAGCCGCACATGCGTAAACATCAAAGTCGAGAACAGGCAATGTTATACGGAAATAACCTTGATTATACTCCGCGTTGTCGTTCATTGTATCATCCCAACCACTTGCAGGAGTTGAATCTTTGTCATTGATTGCAATTGCATTTACAATGCTTTTAGGCTCGCCATCTTCAAGCTCTGGCTTAACATCAAATTCATGTATGTCGTAAGAAGGAGCTTGTGGGTTTATTTCGTTTGGATAAGTGTATGTGCTATCAGAAATTGCGTCGTAGTAATCTACAAGCTCAATGTCTGGATTGTAATTTGGATTTGCATTTCCGTTTGAGAGGTATGGACTTACTTTGTTGAATACAGCCTCAGAATAAACAGACGGCATTAAGTGTGTTCGTGTGAATGGATGCTTGACAAGCATAACGTATTCACCACCAACAATACCTTTGTATAACGGATAACTATTTACACTTGGTGTAGCACTACTTACTTCTGTTACGTTTCCACCCTGCAAACTAACCAAATAAGGCCAATCGCCGTAATCATCGTGGTATGTCGCAGCCACATAATTAGAGTGTGTTACAACGTTCCAATTATACGTATAAACGCTTCCACTTGTGCTTTGCTTTGATGTTGTTCCAGCACTTTTGATTTTAAGTCCATTATAAACAGTCGAAGCAAAATCGTTCACAGCGGCTCTTGTCTCCGCTGAATTAGGTGAACGTTGGATAATTGCATCGAGTGAACTTTCAAACGTGCTATACGATGTTGTATCTACGTTTGTTATCGTAGGGTTTGTTTCGTAACTTGTGTATTCCCAATTAGGGTTTCCATACCATCTTATTTGTGGATAACCATAAGGAATATTATTTTCGCTACCATAACCTGCAATACGTGTTACAATCTTGTTGTTTCGTGGTGTACGAGAGTTGTTCTTTAAGCCAACACCTTGACCGAATTTGAAAACATAAATATTGTTTACGCTTCCATCAAAAGAGTACATCACACGACCTTCGCCAGAAAGAGCAACGTAAACCGTTGTTTCTGTGTCAAACGTTCTATTTGTGCTACCTATAACACCATCGTGAGTCGAGTTAAGAATTAAAGGAGCAAGTCCTTCTTCAAGTGAAGTAACAAGTATTTTTACTCCAGCAGGAACGGTTATTGGTGTAGGATAATAGTGTATATTTCCGTATTGTGTGGCAAGTGTGCTTGCATTTACAACAATACCATTTACAGCGTTTTTGTCAACGACTTCGTTAGACGGATTGCCAACTATGATAACAAAACGTTTTCCTGCACCATAATAATCTACATCATTATAGTATTCGTTTTCTTTTAGTTGACTAATAACAAAAGCAACACCCCAAGTTTCGTAAAGTTTTTGCAAAGCATCTCCAATCGTATTGTTGTCGAATTGGAGAACTTCACTTAACATATCAACTTTGTCTTTTGGGAAATAGTCGCTCTTAATTACAACCCATTCTGTGTTATCAAGATTCTTGTTTAGTTTAGCAATGAAATCATCTGGCTTTCCAACCCAATAGAAAGACTTGTTTTCAGAAAGATAACGCTTTTCATCATTGCTAACAGCAACATCGCTAAATGGAATATTATTGAGCTTATACATAGGATGATAAAACTCAAACGAGTATTTTGTCATTCCTTTAAGCTCACTGTTATCAGAAACAATACCTTCACGTACTATCGTTGGAGGATTTACGAGATAATATTTAACATCTTCGTATTTAATATACTCCTGCATAGTACACACTAACTGATTATTCTTGTAGTACACATCTCCTGTGATTTTGTCAGCAAGAGACATAACAACACTTTCGTATGTTGCTTTGTGTAAAACAAGATTCTCAAACGGTGTATCGTCTGCGTTCTTGATAGGGAATGATATGTTTCTGCCTAATGTAGCCATTTCCTAACTTTTAATGTTGCAAATATAATAATAATCAACCAACTAACCAAAGAATAGTAACACCATTTTGGTGTAACTTCTTTTTCTATCGTTTTTTCTTGTATTTGTATAGAGTCTCTTGTAAGCGTGTCGCACTTATACACCATCCTGTCTTTGTACCTTACTTTCTCTACATACTTCGTGTCATAGATTGTATCTCCTTTTTGAAAGATAGTGTGGTATATACTATCATGTCTATCTATATACGTTGTATCATGCACTTCTTTTGTGTTGTACTTTACGACTTCTCTATCCACGTATTCAATAGACTTGTGTGAACACGAGCATAGCGCACAAAGTCCTATCATTATTGCAAAAAATAATAAGCAATACTTGAAATGTTTCTTTATGTTATGCTGATAATCGTTCATACCATTAATAGATTGTGATATAGACTTTTTCATTACGCTTTCTTGCTGGTGTAAGATATTCGTTCATAAGAGACACGAAAGTAACTCTCGAATCAGCCAAGCGACCAACTTGTTTGTTTTTCCCAACGAGAGGGCATCCATCCGTGTCGGCTTCTGTGTTTCCGATGTGTATTCTGATACCGCTAAACTTAGGTACATTTGCAATCAACGGCACACAACCACCACACACCGATTTATATGGTTCTTTCGCACCAAAACGAGGCGAATAGCTATTTAAAATAACCTGATACCGACCGCATGGGATAGCTGTTTTCCCAGCCACCTTTGAGCCACCAAAGTAAATCCTATCGTAATCTTCAAGCGTGTCGCAGACATACTTTTTGTTTACATATAGTTTACCAATCGTGTATGTTGGCTTTCTTGCTATTCGTTTTAATATAAGTTCCATATCTTTTAGTTTTCTTGTTCAGTGGTGTCTTCATCATCGCTTTCTTGACTATTATCAGATGCAAAAGCATCGAGGTTGTCCCTTCGTCTTTTTTTGCAACCTATGATACTACATAAGAAAGGTGTTAGAGCTTCTATTTTCCTACCCTGTCGTGATAACTGCTTTTTTAATATAAGAATTTCCTCGACAATCTGGTTGTACTTATCTCGCATTTCCTTATTCTCTTGCTTTAATACAGCACGCTCTTGACGCATATCATGGCTGTGAGTTTTGAAATCTTCAATAGCTTGTTGATACAAATCTTGAATAGATTTCCACCCTTCAGCTTCTTTCTGCGTTGCTTCACCATTAGCACCACGCTTGTATGCGCGATAGGTTATAAACCAACCACCTCCAGCAATGAGCGTTAGAATAGGCGCAATTATTTCAAATACAATTCCCATTTTCTTACTACGGATTTATTTCCGCGTTTTGGATTTCTATTTTTTCTTCATTATCACGAATTTCATCGCTACGATTAACAGCAATGTTGTGCGCTTTTTCAGCATTATCCTCAATACTCTTATCGTTTCTGCTTATAAGCGCACCCCTTTCTTTGATAACCCTATCAACCTCGTCTGGCGCAGCATCTGGGCATCGCTCGATGATTGTTTGAGTTGACAAATAAGGAGCTTCCATTGCCAAATTGGTAATCTTAGTATTGTTCGTTTCAAGAGACCAAGGAACAATCTTTGCACCAATCTTTACCTTTGCGTAATGTGCAGTTCCACCATTTTCAAGGTCAAGACCTTCTTGGTGCAGATATACCATCTCGTTTACAAACTTCTGCCAATCCATAGCAGACTGTGTAGCAAGAGAGTAATCGTTAGACATTGCAAGCGCAATACCATTACCACCACTATTAGATGTTGTAATATCTTTTGGTGTGATAAATGATGTTGAGCTAAACAACGATATTTTTTCTTCGAGTGTTTTAAGATAACCGTCCATCGTTTGAGGCTCTGGGAAATCCAACACTTTTGCATCTTGCTTGCCATTGGTTGTGTCGCTCGACAAGTTGATAATCAGTGTGCTGGAGTCGCGCTTAAACGAATCTGTATCCATCTCACCGATAAATACGAGTGCAAACGTACCAAAACGTTTTAAAGCAATAGCTTGAATGTTAGCCATCAACTCCCACATTTCAATACTACTTTCGGCATATTCCCACGCTACCTTACCACGTTTGTGTAGCAAAGGACAACGGCTAAAGCCATGTACTTCAACCTGTGTAGTCCACGATGTTTCACCCTGTGTAGTTCTATAATGCTTTCTTGCATCGTATGTGTCAATGATAATAGAATTTTCAACTTGATAAACAAGAGAACGTGCTATTTCAATGCCATATTCGTCATAGTTAGGTACAATCTGATAGCCATCTTCGTATGAGTAGTTAGTAACCGTGTACTTACTTGTTGTTTTGTCATAAGAGAAAAGTACAGCGCAGTTACCTACTTGCTTACATGTGTTGATTGCTTGATACTTATTCCATTCAAGACCGCGCCACAACCAATCTTGTTTGATTTCGCTAAAAGCTTTTTGCTCTTCTGAATCAGGGTTCTCGTTACAAAGACTAAATTCAAGTTGGTTGGCTGTTAAGTTTCTTACATGTGCAGAGTGAATCAACTTTTGGAACGAAGCTGTTTGTGTGATTTCATCAAAAGGAAGACGAACACCGTTGATTGATACTTTTATCTTCGGGATTGCTTTATTAAGAATAATATGGTGCAAGTCTGGTCGATACTCTGTGATATAAGTATCTTGTGAAATAGGGTGCAAGTTTAAGCTTGCAAAACCCGTTTCGAGTGTCTGGTTGTTGAGTATGCTTGAACCTTCGTAGCCGTGAGAATTAGGCTCGCCGCCACGTGTAAAAGGCTTCATCTTCATCAACCTCGTAGGGTCTTGTAAAAACCAATTTATGTCATGTTCTCGTATCATATTGTACTTAATATGTTAAGTATTTTATCTGAATGATGTATCTTTCTTCTAACTAATCTTGTATCTGGCTCATTGCTAATATTGCCAACATTGAGCATAGATAGCATATCACTTGCTTGTATCGTTTTACGCATTATACCTGCATCGGTTGACAACATTCTATAGCAATCATAATATGTACCACCACAAAGCATTATAACATTATCGAACAAATCGGGCGACATACCTTTAAGCAAAGGTTTTTGCTTCTCCTTATCCAACATAGCAATTCGACCATTTGGTGTCTTGTTGAATTGGAAGATTACGCTCTCAAATTTCATGTGCCGTAAGATAGTTGTAGCACCTTCTCGTTTCATGTTTTGGTGCATATATCTCGCTTCTGAAAGTCTTGGCTCGTAATGTATCAAACCGCTTTGAATCATTTCCATAGCCAAATGTGCAGCTTCGTCTTTTAGCGTTTTGTATTGTGCTTTGGAACGTTTGCTTGGCTGTGAAGCACCAGAGAAAGACAAAGCATGGGGATAACAGTCACGAAGAAATCCAAACCCTTGCACATCAAGAATCATTTCTCTTTCATTTAAACCATGTCTATCTCTGAAATCTGTTATCATCATTACAGCTTCTCTATTACTATTCTTTATAGAATATTTAATATCTTTACATACAAAACCATAATGTGAATACAATTCCCAATATTTCATAACAAGGTTATCAAATCCAGTAGTTGCCATATCGACCGTCATAAACCTCTTTACAAGCTCGCTATTATGCGGCATTTCCATAGGTCTAAACATCCGCTCGACATCCATTGTGCTAAGTTGCACATTTACCAAATCATCAACACTTGTTTCTTCATCAGTTATTGAATAGTTCCAATTTGCAGCATAAGATGATTGTGCGGTAGCAGAGTTTGCAGCCAAACCACGATAACTCTTGTTTTTTGCAAGCATTTTCTTGTTATCTCGCACATCAAATGTATAGAAAACCATCGAAAGAATAAAATCTTCGTAAGACATATCCTTGTCGATAGCCAATCTTGCATCTATTTCCTCTTTCCCTTTATCGTAAACCTCTTTCTTTGTTCTACCCCAAACAGCACGTTCGTAATCACCGTTTGGCATAAAGAAATACATTACGACACCATCCATCGACTTGTCTGTAGTGCCATCATCGTTTATCCATCCACCACCATGCTCACCTTTTCCGCACATCTTTCGCATGAAACACTCACGCTCTGGGTTTTGCGCAAGAAACACTTGTGCCTTACCATTTGAGTCACTACGTAAACGTGGAAAGAATGTAGATATTGTTCTCCAAAGAAACTTGTTACACTCGTCAAAGATTAGTTTCTTTGCTTGCAAACCTTTTGCGATTTTATCTATAACAATAGGGCTTTCATTATCGAGTTGCTGAAACTTTAGTTCGCTACCATTGTAAAGTTTCATACCCATATCCTCTTGTCGACGTATGATTTCACCGATTGGGTCGTGTGGTTGTTTTTTTACAGACCTATCAACAAGCGGATACATTTTCTTTAGCGTATCGTTTACTTTTCCTGCACCCCAAAAGTCGGATACGTTACGCATGAAACAAACAATCTTTGCGTTATCGTTCATTGCAAGGTATTCGATAGGTGCGTAATACAAAGCATAGCTCTTACCTCCACCTGTGTTACCAGTGAAGCACACAATATCAGCATTTGAACGTATGGCATACTTTTGGTTGCCGTCGTCCAAAGGTGATAAAACCGTGTCGTTTCTACGCTTTGCCATATCGTAAATGTTTGCTTTATTTAAATTTCGCACAAAGTTACATAATACAACACACGCACGAACATACAAATATTATTAAAGTTTTCACAAGACGCAAGATACAAACAACTTTAAGAATAAATTGCTTTGCGCTAATTTTATTATAAACATAACTTTGTTGAAACAAAAATTTAGGAGAGAACTATGACAAAAGAAGAAGTTTTGCAGAGAGCAAACGATTATTGTAACGAGAGAAGTTACGACGAGTCAACACTAACAGCAGAGTTTAAAGACAAGTTCGCTGATTTTTTTGCAAAAAGAAATCCAGAAGGTGACATCAATGATGAAGCCATTTTGTCTGACTTGAAGTTTAATATCGACACGGCACGAAGTGCAGCTTTGCGAGGAATTTCCTTTGCAAACAAAGCATTTGAAACCAAAGAGAACGACTACAAGAAACAAATTGCAGAGTTGACAAAGCCAAAGGAAGAACCACCAACACCTACTGAACTTCCCGAAGATGTGAAAAAGCAGTTGCAAGAACTTGAAAAATTCAAGGATGATGCAAAGAAAAGGGAAAAGTACAAGGAGGTTGTGGATTTGGCAAAAAAGAGTGTTCGAGAAGATTTGCATAAGTCGTTTGAGGTTTACGCAGCCGATTTCGCAGTCAACTTGGACGAAACAACTGAAGAACAAGCAAAGAGATTGTCAAATCGTTTCCAAGACATTTTCCGTGATAGCATTGGTGAAATAAAGCCACTTGCACCACGACAGACAAGGAAACAAGATGAAGAGTTCATCGGTTCATTACCAAAGATTAAAATTTAATTTTAGAGATTATTATGCAAGTAACTAATTTATCTTATTTCTACGAAACATCACGCAAGGTACGTGGTGGTAAGTGGGTGTGGGTAAAAGACAGCAACGGTGAATCTCGCAAGAATGTGTTGCTTGGCGGCACAATCCTTAACCCTAACAAGGGTTTCGGACACTTGTGGGCTGCACAGTTGGTTCAGTACACACCAGCAGAGGGATGCCTTATCTTCCGTTCGTTTGAGGTAAGCGCAAGCGCAATTAGCTCTGCAACAACGATTAAGATTAAGGGTGACGGTTATAGCGATGCTCCTGAGGTAGGAATGTACCTTATGAAAGCACCTACTACCGCTACAACAAAGGGTGCTTATGTTAAAGTAACTGGTGTTACTTACGACACAGACACACAGGAATTTTCAGTAACAGTTGCAGCAGCTCTTGGTTCTGCATTGTCAGCAGGTGACATTCTTGTTGAGGCTGATGCAGCCGCTGACGCAGCACTTGACACTCCAACAAATTCTGTAAACGTGCTTGTTCCAAACCCTAACACGTTCATTGAAGCAGACCGTGACTTGATGCCAACAGAGGGTTATGGTATCGAAAATGCCAACTACTCTATTAGCACCGTACACGACAAGGAGGCTTGGATTGCTCGTATGCAGCCACTGCCAAACTACGTTCTCGCTAAGAATCGTTCCTACATCGACGGTATTTTCTGGATTTAAAAGAAAGGAGATTTGAATTATGGCTAATGCACTTAAATATCAGTGGACTCCTGAAGAAGCGGTTGAAAAGCTGTATCAGAAAGGATTCCTTGACGGCACTAATCAAGGATTTTTGCAGTCGTTGATTGACAACACAATCGAGATTGAAGAGAACTCGTTCTTTTGGCAGGAGCATTTTACCGTAGAGGGTAACGAGTACGATATTGACATTTCCGACTTGAAGAAGAACCCAGCTTGGACTGTTCGTCAGAAAATCAATCGCACAGTTCCTATGGCTGATGCAATGGCACCTCTGTCAGAAACTATGCAGCTTGATGCTGAGGGCTTTGGAGAAAAGACTGGCTCTATCTACCAGTATGGTAAAGGCTTGTTTGAAACTTCCATGTCTAAGCTCGAACTCGCTGCACGTTTGCAGGAACTTGGAACAGACCAGAATCTCGTTGTTGGTTTCGTTCGTGGTGTTGCCGACCTTGTTAAGACACACAACCTCCGTCTTTCCAACATGGCAGCCATGACACTCTCTCGTGGTGGTGAATATGGTAACAATATCAGCCTTACAAAGATTGGTGGTGGTACAGCAACTACACGCGGCTTTAGCGGTGTTGTTACATACCAAGAGCCTTACATTCCACTTGCAAACTACAAGACGGCAGGCACACTTGCTTGGTCTAATGCTAACGCGGATATTCCTGAACAGATGCGTAAGATTGAGCAGGATTTCAAGGAAGCAAACTACATTCCTGACGATACACCATTTGAGTGGGATATTCCTTGGGACACCGTAGTTAATGTACTCTTGAAGAACGCTAAGTTCATCGAGCAGGTAAATCGTTACATCCAGCTCTACGCTCCAGACAAGGTTATCGTTATCAACAATGGTAATGCTAACACTTCTGTTGACAGCATTACTTGGGAGCAGCTTGTTCAGTATTCTCGCTCACCAATCAGCAAGATTTCACCTATCCGCATTGTTCGCGAGCAGCAGCAAGTACAGGGTATTACAACATACCACACCGTTAGAGGTTGGAAAGAAAACGTCGTTGTTCTTCGTCCTCTTGGTTACGCTGGTGTTGTTGTTCATGCAAAGCCAGCAGACGTTCAGTTGATGCAGTCTGGCGAGGTAAACAACGGTATTCAGTTCTCTCTTGCAAAGGTGCAGAACATGCTGTATGTTATCAACAAGATTACACCAAACGGAATGTTGAAGTCTTATCACACCGATGTTATTGGTCGTTACGCTACCGTGCTGAACGAAAGCCAATATCACGTTGTGGTTGACATTTCTCAGGCAGACTAACACGTAATTCTCGCATTTTGTTTTTCATCGTTGTTAATTGTTTATGTTTATTAAATGGTTGTAGAAGATGACAGTATTAGAATGGCTTAAAGCATCCACACGTTACTCTTTTGAAGAGCAAAACTTCATTAAGATTGCATTGGATAGACAGTGCAACCCAGACGACGATGTGTACGACGAAATGTTGGTGTCTAAGCGGCAAAGGGAACTTATGACTGCGGACATCATTTTCACCGCCGTACTTTTAAGTCCATCTAATACTGCGTCTTTGTCTCAATCGCACAATGGTTATCAAAAATCCATTGGGCAAGAACAAGACTTTTACCAAGATGATAAAATCAAATACGCGATTCGTATTTACAATAAGTACGATGATGATAGAGGTGACACGTTAGAGGAATTGTCAAACAAGAGAAAAATCAGATTTGTACCAATCGTTGATGTTGAACACTTATGATGCGTGGTGAAATACTTGAATATCCTTACACTGGTATCATTACAAGAGTTATTGAGGGCAGTGGTCGTGAATCAGATACAACCATTACTGTTTACGAAGGTGTTATGGATGAACACATGGTAACAGACGAGGAAGGTAGAACACTACAAACTTCGAGTTATATTGTTTCTATTCCACTTACACAAGATGTCGATGGTACTTGGAGAATACCAAAGAAAGGTGACAAGATTTCAATCACTCGTTATGGCGAAACATTCAGTCTAACCGTAGATAACGCTGAACCATCGCAATTAGGTGGTGTAAGCATTTATTCTTCACGTAATAGTTGGTGACATGAAAGAGTCAAAGCTAATCTGGGATAAAAATTATTTCCACAACGTATTGTTAAACAAAGCCATTGAATTGAACAACGCAAGGCTTGTTGAATACGCTAAAGAGAAGCTTGACAGCATTGGAGACAAAATCCAGACTTTCGATAGCAAAAACAACTTGTATAGAACAGGTCATTTATTGCAAAGTCTTTGCTGGAGTGTTTCTTATAAAGGAAATGTCGTAGGATATGGATTTTATGAGAAAGCACCATTAAAGAAAGGACGAAAGTTGTGGGGTGAAGAAGCAACAAGCGAATCACACTTGCATGAGTTCTATGGCTCGCAAATATACTCGATGTTTCCAGTCAACGGACGAAAGTTCGCAGAAGAATATATACAAAAGGCTGCGTCAACAGGCACAAGAGGTTGGAAAATCGTATTCGGCATCCTCGCGCCTTATTGGGGTTATTGGGAAAAAGGTTTTACTTTGAAACGAGGTGGTGGAAAATCACCAATACCACGTACAGTAACTTTTTTAAAGTTCTCTGTTATGGCAGAGGTTTACGACCAAGTGCGCAAAGAGTTGAAACCAGCAAGAAAGTATTACTACAACGTATCTTTGCCACCAAATATCCCATACGAGAAATTGCTTGAAAAGGCTTACGAATAGGAATAGAATATGTATAACGAATCAAGAATTGACATATACGATTATCTTTACAATCTCTTTTATGGGGTTGTAACGAGAAATGTGTATTCGATGCAAGAACCGCAAGAACTTACCGCATCTGATACCGCTGACGGGTTTATTGTTATTCGTGTTGGTAGTATTCTTGATGAAAGCGAGTTTGACTTGCATACTTATGGTAGAGTAAGATGCTACATTGAAGCGTTTGTTCCACCAATAAGCAGAGGTCGTCTTGATTATGATAAGTACAAAGCGTTTGAAGATAGTATTAACGAAGTTATCAAGTTGGCATCTGAAGACAATACTGGTACATATCATATTGAAAGTGAAGATATTCTTTCTATGGATGCAGAAGAAACAAGCAACGCGAACAACGTGTATTTCACCTTTATCAAATCATTCATCGTACAAATTGAAGAACAAGAATAAACTTTATTAGTAACCAAAATTTTAAAAGGAAAATAATCATGGCAAAGAAAACAACCGTTAAAGCCATTGCACTGAAATATGGTACAGTCGGTGGTGACGCAACTACCCCATTGATGGGTGTGTTGAAAGGTCTTACAGTAGGTCAGGACGAACCTGATAGCACCGAGATTGAAGCCGAGTTCTTTGACACTCCGTTTGACATCTTCTACGATGGAAACCCTATAACTCTGAACTTCGAGCTTGCTAACTACGAATTGACAGAACTTCCTGCTTTGTTTGGTGGCTCTGTTACAAGCGATGTGTACGAAGGCGCACCAGCAGCTTTCACATCAGAACACTCTTGGCAGTTGGAGTTCCAGCGTGGTAACTTCGCTCTTTACATCTACAAGGGTCTGACCGTTGGTACAATCAAGAAGGACGAAGATGGTGCTTTGAATTTCTCTGTAACCATCACGGCACTCAACCACGAAGTAACCACTGGTACTGGTACTGATGCAGTAACCACCGACCACATGTATAAGATTATCGGCACAAAGCCATCTGAGTAATAATCTACCATGTGAGAGAATAAAGTGCTATGTAACCGTAGGGGGCGTTATTAGGGGTGTTCCCTGTAACGTTCCCTTTTTTCTTACCAAACAACCATTAAAACATGAAAAAACAAGAAGAGAAGGAGGAATTGCAGGATTTCCCAATAGACATCAAAAGGGATATAATCGACATCATTAACGATACACCGTCTTTGGTGCAGCTTGGTGATAAAGAATACACGGTTAAAAACATGCGTTTTTATAGCGTATATCGCATTGCAAGGCTTTGTATGGATATGCGTAAGGCTGATGAAACTTTAAGCGACGACAACGCAATTATAACGGCTTTATGCACCGACTTGGATGCTATGGCTGAAATCATGGCAATTATTCTTTGCAACCACTTGTTTACACCAGACAATGTAAGGGATTATGAAGATGCGGTATCTCGTAACGATAGGTTGATTAGCACCATGAAGATGAAGGTAATGAATAGCACCTTTGAAATCAACCAATGGGCGGCTATCATACTTGGTGCGATTAAGTCGGTTGACCTATCTGGTTTTTTTTTACTCAAAAAATCGGTGAGTATGGCTACGGATTCTCTGCTGATGCGGAAGAAGAAATCAGTGGAGACAGCATCACAGTTTATGGAAGCACTATCATTGCAGACGCCTCAGACTTCATAAAAGTATTCACGCAATATACTCTTGATGATTATCTCTATAAATTAAGTTGTGCGCAAATACAGTTTATGGCTGTTGACAACACACACACAAAATACTTAAAAGGTTCTGACAAAAAAGCATGGAATAATTATTCCGAAGCACTTAAAGCGCAGACCAAACTCGATAATTTCTTTGGTGGCTTAAAAGTTCCAACCCTAAAAGAAGGTGAGGAATACGAAGTACCAGTAAGGAAAAACAACAAAAAGAAAAAGTAACCACATAAAACACCCATATATAATGTCAAATCTCAATCCAACAGTTGTTATAGCTCAACTTGACGATGATAAGTTAAGAGCTTCAATAGATTCACTTGTTACTCACTTCAACTCACAGTTGGAGAAAATGAAAAAAGATTCAACAAGTGCTGTTCAAGAAATAACACAAACACTTAACAAGCTTGGTGAAATTAAGGTAGATATGGGTGGGTCTGCCAATGGTGGTTCGTCAAGGAGAGCGAAAGCGCAAACAGAAGAAGCAAAAGCGGTAAAAGACACTGCAATGGCTTACGACCAACTTGCAAAAGTGCAACAAGTTGCAGTCCGTAGCGGAGATTCAAGTTCTATTCGTAATGCTGATGTGTTGCAAACGATGAATGTTCAACTCGACTTGCTTAGAGAAAGATTGAGAGAGGCAAGACAGCAATATTCATCATTCGTTGCTTTGGCTGCACACGCAACTACCACGGGTGATAAAGGTTTGTTTCAATTTGCAACAGAGGGTGTGCATAGATACGAGCAGGAAGTTCACAATCTTATTCCACAAATACGTAATTTACAGACAGGTATCAAGCAGATGGGTGATGTTATCGCACCACAAGGTCATACCATGCAAAATTACGTGAACAGCTTGCAAAAAACCAATCCTCAACTCGCTCTACTTAATGAGCAATTTAAATCTGGCAAATCATTACTACAACAACAAACGACAAGTTACGAAGCAGCGACGTCGTCAGCACAAAAATATACTGATGAAATTCGTCGGCAGGCAGATGCTATACGTAAAAACGAAGAATTTAGAAAAACTGGTATCTTTTCTTATGATGTTGGAAACAAAACATTTGCTATTTATAATGATAGCAAATTTAGTATCGAAGAACAATTATTAAGAAATCAAAAAGAACTTGCACGTTTACAAGATGTTCAAAGAGAGAACGAAGAGAAAATTAAAATAGAAACACAAGGAACTGTAAGTGTAGCACAGCAACAGCTTAATATAGAGCGTCAAATAACAGAAGAGCAAATCAAGCGTAAGCAATACAAAACACCGTCAATAGGCACTCCATTTGAAAAAATGGTGGCAAATACGCTTAACATTGGAGTATCTGATGTAAAAACTTCTTCGCAAGAAATCCAAAGACTAAATGTCTATTTAAATCAGCTACAACAAACGTGGAATAGACTTACCCCTACTATGCAAAACAGCAATTTTGGTAGGATGTTGAAAGAAGAGTTCCAAACCACGTCAAGATATGTTCAACAATTAAGAAAGGATTTATCAACACCTATAAACTTAGACGCGGCATTAAAAGGTCCTGAAAAGACGCTTGATGATATAGCGTATAAAATACAGAGGTTGCAATCTTATAAACGTGGAATAAACCTTACCGACCCGAAGCAAGTCGCAGAAATAAAAACGATTGATGCAGAAATCAATCGTTTGAACACAGATTTGAACAAGTACATGGGTACTACAAAGAAAGCTTCTGAACTCAATAATGCCCTTACACGTTCATGGAACTATATGAAAAACCGTCTTGCTTTTTACTTTACCGTTGGTGCTTCTACGCAGTTTGTAAGGAATTTGATTGAAGTACGCTCGCAATACGAAATGAACGAAAAGGCATTAGGTATTCTTTTGGATAGTGCTTCACGTGGTACTCGTATCTTTAACGAGTTATCACAAATGTCGTTGGTTTCTCCATACACACTTATTGAGCTTTCCAATGCAGCAAAACAGCTTACCGCATACGACATTGCTGCAAAAGATGTTGTAGATACAACAAGAAGGCTTGCTGATATGGCAAGTGCGGTTGGTGTTCCTGTTGAACGTCTTACTTATGCGTTAGGACAAATTAAAGCATACGGTTATCTTAATAGCCGCGACGCACGTATGTTTGCCAACGCTGGCATACCACTTGTAAAGCAGCTTGCAGATTACTATTCAGAACTTGAAGGAAAGATGGTAAGTACTGCCGACGTTTACGACCGCATGAAAAAGAAAGCAATCGACTATGCCGATGTGATGAAGGTTGTAAACAAGATGACTGATGAAGGGGGCAAGTTCTATGATTTCCAAGCAAAAATGGCTGACACACTAAAAGTCCGTCTTGCAAACCTAACTCTTGCGTGGAATAACATGCTTAATGATATAGGTAAAGATAGTCAAGGTGTAACGACGACTGGATTGAAAGGACTTACGGTATTATTTAAGCATTGGCGTGAACTTAGTAGGATTATTTCTACTGTAATTGTTGCAATTGGCACTTACAAAACAGCGTCTATGGTTGCTGGTATTTCTGCAAGCAGAGCCGTTAGTAGCACAATTCCTGCGTGGCTTAGGCTTGCAAATACAGTTAGAACAACCCAAGGCAACATAGCTCTTCTCGGTCTAACAATGAGAAGCATACCTTTTACCACATGGGTTACAGCAATTGCTACCATTGCATCGTATTTTGTACTTTTCAACCAAACAAGTGAAGAAACAAAGCAAAAACTTGGTGAAATTACAAATGCTTATAGCGGAGTAAGAAAAGAAGTAGAAGACCTATACGCAAATGCTATATCAACAGACAATTTGGGAACACAACTCACGAAGCTACGTGACATGCTTGAGCTTGCACAAACAGAGCTTGGAGTTACCATTCCTATAAACCTTGAAGATGTAAATGAGAGCAATGTTAAGCAAAAGCTAAAAGAAACGAAACAGCTTATAGAAGACTACGTTAATTTTTCTCAATTATTTTCTGAAAAAGCAATCGGAACAGACTTAAATGAAAGGATGAATGAGTTTGGTTCTGAAGCAAGAAACACATACACAAGAATAACAGAATCCATTAACGCAGTCAAGGTTGGGTTGGAAGAGCTTGCCTCTACAGGAAAAGCAAGCGCACGAGATATTGAAATACTAAAAGAACTTGATGCAAAGCCAAAAGACGGAGAATCTCGCATAGAGTATCTTCAGAGAATGGTTAGTCTTTATGAAGAGCTTGGACTTATAGGAAAAAAAGAAAGTGTTGTCCCTGTTGGTGGAACTCAATCAATCGACAATTTTATTCTTTTACAAAAAGACCAAGAAGCAGCACTTAACAGACTTAGCATTAAGAACAAAGAGGTATTCGCGAGTATGCTTACCGATGTGCAAGACTATTACTATACATCTGGTGTGGCTGCAAAAAAGTTTGAACAGCAAGTAATGCGTGTTGCAAAAGAGGTAGATATAAACAACATACCTGTTGAACAACGAACTATTAAATTAAATGCTGCAATCAACGAAGAAGCGTCTTTGCACAACTGGAATCAGTTTGAAAAAGAGTTTGCTCGACAAATTTTAAATAGAAAATTTGGCACAACGATAGAAATATCAGAAGAGTCAAAACAAAGTGCAGAGGAAGATTTGCAAGCATGGCAGAAAAGGCAGAAAGATTGGTTTAACAATAACAAGATTGATGTAAAACTTGATTTTCAAACAAACGACACAGAATTGTCGTATGCAAAACGAACTCTACAGGATTATAAAGATAAACTTGAAGAGGTTGAAGTTCAAAGAAGAAAGCTAAATGTAGGCACTGGATTAAAAGAAGACTTAGATAAAGCTATTGAAGCCGCTAAGAAAGCGCAAATAGTTGCCAAAGAAGCTGGTGCAGACTTAGAGTCTTTAAATAAGAAAACCAAAGAAAAAACATCAAAGAAAGATGTACTTGGTGAAGCTATTTCCAAGGAGGTTCAATACATCAACGATATTCAAAAGAGATTCAAGGAATACAAGCAAGCAGGTGTTGACGCACAAGAAGCACTTACACTTGCTACAAACGAATACGGTAAAAGTATTGTTCGTAATAATGCCATTCTACAAAAGTATGGTATTAAAACGCTGTCGTCTTCTCAACTCGCGTCAATGCCAATTCAAAAAATCCGTGATTTCTATAAAGAGCAATTAAGTGGTGCATCAGCAAGCACAAATGGCGTAGAAGCTCTTGAAAAAGCCATTGCAAACCTTAATACCGAGATTACAAAGATAGACTACAAGCGTATTACGGACGGCTTAAATAACGAACTTTCTAAAATCAAAGATGAATACGAACTCGCTGTAGAACTCGATGCAAATCCAGAGTTAGGTAATATCTTTACAGATATATTCGACATCGACCCAAACGAACTACCACAAAACCTTGACGAATATGCTGCAAGAGTTACCGATGCGCTTAACAAGTCATTTGAGAAGCAAAAGAAAAACTTTAGACTTCCTACAATCGAACTTACTGACGATGATTTGAAAGCATACAAAGCCGAATCAGAGAAACCAAAAGGTCTAATTACGGAAGCAGACTATAAGGAAATCGAAAAGCAAACAAAAGAAATCCGTAATCTCCGCAAGAAAGATAGAGAAGACACGCTTAAAAGAACACAAGAACTACAATACAAGCTTGGCGATATTAACGAAAAGATTGCCATTGAAACAAAGAAGCTTACAAACTTGCAAATTCAAGCCGAAAAGGAAAAGAACGCTGAAAAAAAAGCGTTACTTGAACTTGAAATACAAGACCAAGAGCAAGCAATCTCTAAGTTGAAAGAACAAATCTTGTCTGAACTACCTGCTTACAAGGCGTTGTTTGAAAGTATTACCGATTATAGTAACGGTGTTGTTAATCGTCTTGCAAAGAACTACAAAAGAGTTCTTGATGAAGCGAAAAAGCGAGGTTTGAACAACAACGGTAAGTACACGCTTACAGAGGGTGATGTTACCGTAGAACTCACACCAGAGCGATTAAACAAAGAATACAAGAATGTTTTCAAAGAGATACGGAAGTCTGAATCAGCATTTGCCAAAATCAAAAATGCGTTTACTGGTGACAAAGGAACGAACACACAAAAAGATTGGGCGAAAGGTCTTGAATTGATTGCCGAAGAAGCACGAAAGGCAGCGGATGGTGTACGCACCGTTGCTGAAATCTTCGACGCTCTCGGTGGTGATGAAGATACGACTGAAATACTCAACGATGTTGCTACTTCGATGGAGGGTATTGCAACGGCAGGACAAGGTGTGTCGCAGATTGCTTCTGGTGACTATATCGGTGGCACAGTGAACGTAATCAAGGGTGCATGGCAAGCAATTAGCACTTGGTTTGATAACGACAACAAGAAAATTGACAGACAAATCGAGAAAAGCAAGTTCAAAGTGCAAGAACTTGAATTGGCTTACAAGAAACTCGAATACGCTGCAAAGAAAGCACTTGGAACGGAAGAAACGGTTGCCAAACGTGAGTCTATTGCTGTAAAAGAGCAAGAGCTTGCCGAACTTGAAAGACAGCTCGCACTTGAACAACAGAAAGACTACAAGAAGAATTCTGATAAGCGTGAGCAGAAAGAGCGCATACAGGACTATCTTGATAGCATTGAAAGCTTGAAGCAAGAAATCCAAGACGCAAAAGAAGAAATCGTAAACAACTTGCTTGGTAGCGACGTAAAGAGTGCCGCCGAGGAATTTGTTGACACATGGGTTGAAGCATGGAGAGCTGGAGAAACAACGCTTGATGCTATACAAGACAAGATGGACGAGGTAATCTTCAACTTAATCAAGAAGTCTATGACGAGTAAGATAGTTGAAACCTTGTTGAATCCATTCTACAAAGAAGTGGACAGAATGACAAGTGCTGAAAGCGAAATGGGTGATGCCTTAACAATAAACGAACTTCGACAACTTGCTCAAATGGCTGGTGTTACCGCAGAACAAATCAATACGGCACTTGGCGAGTTCTATGGTAATCTCGACGCGCTCGACATTATCTCGCAATCAAGTGAAGCAAACAAGCAGCTCTCTGCCTTGCAACAAGGGATTCAGGGCATAACCGAGGACACAGCAGGAGCATTGGAGGCTTATATGAACGGAGTAAGCCAGCAAGTGTACTTGCACAGCCAATTATTGACTGAAATCCGCAACGCTGTGGTTTCTATGGATAACGACATACAAATGGGTATTCAAGCGCAGATGTTATTGCAACTCCAGCAATCCTATGCCGTTCAGATGGCTATTCAGAATATCTTATTAGGGTGGTCTAACCCAAGTGGCATGGCAGTTAAAGTAGAAATGATTTAAAGATATGGACGCATTAAATAGATACTATAAAGAATCCCTGCTCAATGGTCTTTGCGATGAATACAAAGGCTATTGGCAGGCTTCAAAGAACGACAAGGAAAAGCTTGTTAAACTCGCAATGAAACAACAGTCAATACCGCACGTGGCTACATACGCATACGAAGGTAGAGGACTTACAAAAGACTATATCATCAGCACGTTTGGTTATTATATCAACGGTTATACAATACGTGATGCAGACAACGTGAATGGCTACACATACGGCTTGTATGCTGGTTATAACTACGACAACGACATAATACTTGACAAAGATGTTATTCATGTTATGTGGTGCGATAATCTTAGAATCATCATACCACAAACAAAGTCACCTGTTATCTATATCAGCAACAACAGTCAAGTGCATATCGTTTGCGAAGGTTATAATCATCCACACATCTACCTCTTTGACAAATCAAAGGTTGTATTTGAAGATGTTGACACAGAGAGTTCCGCTATCGTATTCAGATATAGCAAGGAATCTATTGTAAATCTCGGCAAATTCTGCCTAAGCAATAATATCAAATCATTCGACAAACAACTCAAACTATGAACACAGAGCTAAAAAACAAATACTTCGTGAGACTAAGCGAAGAAGCACAGTGGGAAGATGTGACGACAAAGTTCGACGGTATCAAAATACTCAAAGTAAGCGGTATGAACGCCGTAGGAGACGCTGTGAACATCTTTACACAACAGTGGATTGACAGCAACGTGGAAGACATGATGGTTACAACACAAGACAACCAAAACAACGATGTTGTGATAAGACAAAACGTTGACTTGTCTCTCACGTTCATCGCTGGCACTCGCTATTCAGCCAATAATAACATAGACACACAAGAAGCATACGACGCTTTCAAAGCATTTATATGCAACAACGGAGGATTCTATATCAAATCAGCTTACACAAACAAATCTGCATACGTTACTTGTCTGAAAGGATTTGAACCAACAACAGAAGACCTACACAGAGGAATAAACTCGTATATCCTCGCAACAGCAACTTTGCATACACTTAGACCAGTGGAATAGCCACAACACAAACACATCAAACACAAAAAAATCGCGGTATCAAGTCTATCACAGATTCGATACCGCTTTTTAGTCAATAAATACTAACCAACTAACTAACTTTTAACTAAATCAACATGAAATGAAACGTAAATTACTAAAAATCCTCTTCTTTAAAATCATCTAAATCTGGAGTTCCATCAACATGAAACTGACTATCTCTTATGGCTTTTAACTCCCTGCTCGCAGACGCCCTCGGATAAGAGAAAACATTTATCGTCTGACCTATAACAGAAACACCCTCAACCATCTTGTCATGCTCTATCGCATAAGGAAATACCTCTCCCTTGACTTGAACCAGCATCCTGTTACCAAAATGCTTGCTTATATAACCCTTGAAATATGACTTAAATATACATCTCCAAGAAATATACCTGTCTTGAACATACTCACCATTCGACTTCTTATAACCGTTTTTGTATTCATCTATGAACACCAAAACCGAATCATCCATGTATTTTATAGCCCTTATAAACCCCACTAAAGTGAAATCAGCCATAATTTGCCACTTTTTAGCGTTTCTAAGGCAATTTAACTGCATTTGTGGTAACTTGTACCACCCAAAGATTAAACACACCTTAAAACGCAAATTTAACAATTCAATCAAAACGGTACATTTTCATCACTACTACCACCACCAGAAGAAGGTTGAGACACCTGTGCGGAAGATTGCTGACTATTATTGCCATTATTAGCATAACCACCACTCTGACTATTCTGGCTATTATGCAAACCAACCCTCCAAGCAGTCAAAGACGTGTACCAACGACCATTGTACTCCCTACTATCAGCATCTAAACTGACATCGTAAGTTTCACCAACTTTCCAAGACACACCCTGCCATACAGTATCATTGAATATATCTACCTTGACTAAACGAGGATACTGACCCTGCGTCTTACCAACAAACGAATGACGTACCTTTACATCACCCGACTTAGTCCTAAAACTCTCGTCTTGCAACAGACGCTCTAAACTTAATACTATTTCCATAACTGATTTAATAACGTTTCAAATTCTATGCAAATATAAAAACTTTTTTACCATCTACAAACTTTTTTCGATTTTTTATTTTTTTTTGATTTTTAAATTTTCTCTTTTTTGAAAATTTCGTTTTTTTAAATTTTATTTTTTTAAAAATGAGTCGTTTGCACCATATAACCGCTTTCGGGCTTTACTCCCCCCCCGCCTCCAGCGTTTTGCGCTTTTTGGGTCGCTTTTATGCGTTTTATATTTTCACAAATGAACATCTAAAAATACATAACAAAAACAGCCCAAAAAATAACAAAAAAAACACATTTATTTATAGCTTGTTTATTCATCTTTTCACGTACTAACAAAAACGACTCTTTTATTCATTTTTCATCTTTACACTACTTTTTGATTTATACGTATATTTGCACATATAACTAATAACTAAATATTATTAAGTTATAAGCATATAAAAAATATATATAACTAATATTACAATATAGACAATAATAGATAATAATATAACTAATTAAGTAATT
>OCVV011348671.1_pt1 | contig 65580 bp, 90 predicted proteins | sample 1539721 | NCBI WGS metagenome assembly OCVV01 (sample SAMN02144230, study PRJEB22623) | gut metagenome | biome: sheep rumen | host: Ovis aries | place: New Zealand
CTCCGCATACAGAAGTGTTCACCGTTGTTCATACAGTTTTCCTTTTCAAGCCTTTCAATCTCAGCCAATATTTTCTCTTTGTCTGTCATACGCTATAATTATTTAATTTCTTCTTTGTTTACCTCCACACCAACGTAACAAGGCACATTTAAAACAATTTGAACCATCGGACATACAGAATCCAGAATCACTATTTAACATACCTTTTCTCCCTTCTGTGCTTTATTTCTTACACACCCTATATAGGGTGAAACATAGCATCCACCTTTGTAGTACCAAAAGCATTTTGGTGCTTTCAGACATTTCTCTTTTGCAACATTTTCTTCAACCTTCATTTTTCTGTGCTTTAAACCCAAGTTCAAAGAAATGTTTGGCAATTTGTTCTACACATTCATATGACCAATCATGTTTGATACCGAACTCCCTTGCTATAGGAGATTTTATATCAGAAACATAGATTGTTGCTCCAATTGCTGAATGTGGAAGAGAATAAGCATACTTTTCTATCTCTTTCTCCAAATCTACCTCTTTCACCTCAAGGGTGTTGAGACGAGAGCGTAAGTGTGTCAACACGCCTATTCTTGCATTACTGCGCTGCACTTCACTTACGTTTCTGCGACGCTCAAAACACTTAATGCTTTCGGTTTCATCAGCAATAATCTTCTCTATCTCCGCCAATACGGCATCTAACGATATATACTTTTCCATAACTTTACTCTTTCTTTTGATTTCTTATAACCTGTATTCTCTGTAATCGTTTCCTATGCAATTTCTCCTTTTTAGGCATAGGTTTGCGATAGTCAAAATCTTGGTCTTCGTAATCCATACCTTACTCTCCTTTCATATACTTTCCCATGTTCTCCACAAAACTCTCAATATCTCCACATTCAATACAACCTTCATTAAGTTGCTTGTATATGTATTCTTTTGCCATTTCTATAATGGTGTCGGTGCGAGCGTACTCTGTAAGTCCGCTTTTGTTAGGCTTGTTAAAGAAAACGCTGCGTGAATCAAGCCATATCTTATTCGGTAATTCTTTTTTCATAACTTTGTTCTTTTAAAGTTCAATTTCTTTTTCAATACCACAAATACGCATAGCATGTTGGAGGTCATGGACGAACTCTATAGGCATTTCCCTAATAGATATGCAACCACTTTCAAGGTCTATGTAATCGTAAGCCCCACATGTGTAGTTGGTATCTTTTGGATAAAATTTTACCCAATATAAATCTTCTGAATCTTCAAGCAAGAATCGCCCTTCACTTATTTTTCTAAACCAATTCTTTTCAAGAATCTCTGGGGTGAGAGGGATAGGCAATACCTTGTCAACATCAGCAGTCAATACTTCTGGATTAACATTGTCTGGCATACCATCCCAATAAAGAGTTGCATAGTATGCTCCACATTTATTGAATATTTCTGTTACTTGTAGAGGATGGGTATGTTCTATATCATTAACCATCACCCAATCGCCAATCATTAATTCGTTTGTTTTCATAACCTTATTTATTAGTAAACTTATGTTCGACTAAAGCAATAACATAGCCTATAATAGCACCGATTATTGCACTAAAAATTGCTTCAAGTATAATCATTTTAATCACAATAAGTATTATTTATTTTCTTTAATTCTTTCTTATCAGCATTCCACTCAAAGCCAGCTTTGTGCATCTTCTGGAACAGGATGTCACGCTGTTCTTTGGTGGCGGGTTTTGTATTATACGGGTCTTTATCAAAACACAATTCTTTTTTTGTTTCAAACCTCCCATCCCTTGCAAGATAGCAATATACTGTCATACTCTCATCGCCATCTAATGATTTGAAGATACAATACCAAGTGTTAATCCCACATGTGGACTCAGACACAAGCACATCACCATCCTTTGCATCTTGGATAGTCCATAATTTGAAATTATCATACAAATCTTTAACGATTGCTATGTGACACCCAAATTCATTTTTTAAGCACCCTTCTTTTGCGCAATAATACGCAGTATTCTTGTTAAAAGTAACACCTCTGCCAAAGAAGTATTTAGTACATTGATACCAATTTCCGACCTTAAACTTTGGCTCACCATCAGTAGGCTTCTGTTCGACTTTCTTGATAACAACCTTGTCACCAATGATTTCAGCATGGAAGCCCCGAATGCAATCAAGCTCTTTCTTTATAAACTTTTCTTTCTCGCCTTGCTTTTTAAGCCAAGCAATAATATTATCGGTTGGTATTCCGTAGAATGTCTTAATACCACATTCTTTTTGTTCTTTGTAAGCTGTGAAATAATCAACCAATACTTTTCTTATCTTCTCGTCCTCGCTCTCCGCAAGTTCGGGGAAGATTTCACAAGGTCTGACGTGTACCAAACCATTTTCATCGGGAATACAATCCTTCATGAGCTCAAAAGCCTCTTTGTATTTCTTTTCGTAATCCATAATTATCTACTTTAATGTTCCTCTATAATATAATTCTATTTCTAACACATCGCCCTTATGCTGATAGTCAACCAGCTTGAACCAATACACCTTTTCGTGGGTGTCACTCAATGGTACTTGGTAGGCATATTCATCATCAAGCAAGCGACCGGCAAGAATCAAGTCCTGTACGCAACCTCGAAGATGTGTTACCACTTCTTCTTTTGAGTAGAAATGAATCTCCGGATAGTGCTTAATGCTGCCGTCTACCACTTTGGCAAACTCGGCATAATTGGCAATCCGGACAAAAATTCTCGTCATAATGCTATTTTCTTAATGATTTCCCTTTGAACTCGATTGTAGTGGTGATGGACCGGAGGCGATCGGTGGTGCGTTCGCCGTAACGTTCCTTCAATTCCTTACGTGATAGATTGGTAGTAACGATGAGTAGCTTCTGCTTGCGCTCACACTCGTCGACCAGCTCATTGAAGAATATATGCCTCTCGCCAAAGAGTGCTGCCTCGGACTCGGTGCCAACATCATCGATGGATATAATCTTGTACTGCTTGATGACATCGTAGGAACGCTGCTCTCCATTGTGCTCGTTGAGATCATTGGCAGTGAAGGTGTTGAGAAACAACCCAAGCCAATGACGAAAGATGAGCGGAAGGATATTCTGACAGATGAGTGTCTTTCCGCGTCCGCAGTTACCGAGACAAAGCAGACCTTTACCCTGGTTGTCGGAAAGCCAAGCTACAACATCATCATACTCCGGGAGCCACTGAGCATCGTCGCCGCAGAAATGACGGAGACCACGGCCCAAAATGTCGCGAGCATTAGGGAGACGGAAACGCACCTTATTGTCGGACACCACGCGACCGGATTGTATGCGGAAGAGTTCATTGCCTACAGCATGAGAAATAGTAGGAGTTTCGTTTTTCTTTAATCCCATGAGTCGTTTTCGAATTTGTTGATTGAATTATCTTGTAATACTGTTGACTTTCTGCTTATAGAAGGTGTGCGCTCCATGCGCGACCAAGTTCGACATGCGGCCTTCCAATCTTTCATGGGCGATTTGCCTACCACCCACCCCTTCGATTCGTAGAAATCGATAAAGGCCGATGCCGTGAATGTGAAACCCTTCTCCTTGATATAGCCTGCCACCTGCTCTTCGGTAGGCTTAACAAACCTACGGACCTTCTCCTTCGGCTTTTCTTCCACAGGAACGATGGCTTCCGGGAAAAGTGTAGGTTGCACGGCCTCGACATGCTTCTCTACAACCTTGATCTGCTTTGGCTTCTTGACAGAAGGAGCAGGATTGAGGTGGGGCTTATTGTTCAGTTTGTTGTTCAATTTTTGAACAACAACTTGAACATTAACATCGGTCATGATGCGATACACAGTCCTCGCGCGCCCCTGTCTCCCTTCGTCCAAAGCTATAAGCCCGGCACATATCAACTTCTCCCTTGCAGTAAGCAATGTGTTGCGCGACATGCTAAGTTCTGCAGCAAGAAGATTGTCCGTCCTCGACAAACCGGTGTCATAACCAAGAGCGAACGCCGTGTTGACAAGATAGGCATATAGCCTCGTCTCTGCTGCAGTGAACGGCACCTCTCTGTCGATGAGCCAAAATGTGGATAAAAGTGTAACGTATGTATTCATCAGAGGAAATTTACTAAGTTGCGCTCAAACTCCTCTTGTGAGATATTCGGGATTATGGCCCGAAAGAGAATGTCGCGCACATTGTTATACAATTTAGAAAACTCTTCTTCCTTCATAGACTCGAAGGAGATGGACTTCGGGGCGTGATACCACTCGCCGGTATTGATGTTGTAGAGTGGTTCGCACCAGCCTGCCGTTACTTGGAGCGACTTGCGGAACACTTCGATGTCGTTATGGAAGAAATCCTGCTGACGCTCGTTAAGATACTCCCAGGCACAACGGAGAAGAGCCCAATATTTGCGAAAGAACGATAGGTTACGAGGCAGACGAATCTCTGCCTCATAAACCTCGCCTCGCTTGAGCTTCTTCTTCTCGTCGTAGTCCTCGTCGTAGAGAGGAACCAGACCGGTTGATGTGTTCTGCAGTCGTAGCTTCATGATCAGAAGGGGAGATCATCTTTGACACTCGAATCATCAGCCACAGGGAATGGGGCGGGCTGCATATATGGCGGCTGCGGTGCTGCCGGAGCTGGAGCTGCCGTTTGTGCCGACTGAGGAGCGGGCTGCTGCTGACCTCCACGGGCGATGTCGTAGGCATTGAGTGAGTTAAACCACTTTCCGTTGTACTCGTGAGCATCGATGTCGAACTTGACAGTCAAATCCTCACCACCTTGGATATTGAACTGATTGATTCGGTCCTCACCATATACTTGGAGACAGACTTTCTTGGGGTACTGACCCGGTGTCTCGATAACAAACTCTTGCGTAGCCCAGCTATTGCCGGTACGTGCAGAAACTCCACTCTTCTTTGGGAGGATTGCGATAACTTTTCCTTTGATTTCCATAATTTTATTCTTTTATTCCGTTAATAAATAAATCTGCTAATTCGTCGAAGTATTTCTCATCCTTGAGGGCATCATCGGTGGCACCGGTGACACGGCTGGCCATTGAGCCTTTCTTCATGATGAGATAGTAGAGATAAGAGTCGATAGTTTCTTTTTCACCTCGACTGCCAATGAGAATCCATGAGTTGACTGCATTCTTCTGTCCGTTACGATGGCATCTGGCCTCGCATTGAGAGAGAGCGGCCATCGTCCATGGCAAATTAACGAATAGGACATTCGATGATGCAGTAAGAGTAAGTCCTACACCCGCAGCCTGGATGGAACAGATAATAACCTTTCGCTGGCCTGCCTGGAAAGCATCGATTGCTGCCTGCTTCTGAATGGCGTTCTGACGGCCGGTGACACATACTGCATCGGGGAGCTCTTCGAGAAGAGCATCTACAATATCGTGATGTTCGGCAAACACGACTATCTGCTCTGAGCTATCCTTGATGAAGCTGATAGCGGATTCAACCTTGCCCTGTCCTGCGAGTTTGCGGAGGTTCATGAACTTTACCAACGCCTGCATACGCATTTTCTTCTTTGCTTCGGCATCGGTTAGCTTCTTATAGTCCGTAAGCCATGAACGTAGGTCGTTCTCGCAGAGATCGTACTCCTCTTGGTTTGAGAGCTCGGTAATAACCTTCGAGCGTGTTAGGTCGGGAAGGTCTTTCAAAACCTCGCGCTTTCCACGACGGAAATAGCAAGAGTTATGAAGGATGGCATTGAGCTCTGACAGGTGCTTGCCTTCGCTATACTGATTAACAAAATTACTATAGCCACCAAAATCGCCTATACGACCAAGGATGCAAAGTTGGGTAGCGAGATCCATCGTGTCGTTGACTATCGGCGTACCGGTGAGCATGTTGATATATTCTTTTCCGTCGCATATACCCATGACAAAGCGGGCTGTGGCGGTGGATGGGTTCTTGCAACGATGGCTCTCGTCGATGATTACCGACTTGAACTGCTTGATGACATCTTGAAAAACGATGTCCTTGAGTTTGGCTCCCTTCTCGGCCTTGACTACGAAATACTTTCTGAGTGATTCGTAGTTGACGATTACCACATCGTAGAGATTGAGCTGGCCGATGAAGTAAGGGAATGTTGATTTGACTGCATCGTTGAGGATGAGAGGACGGAGATCGGTGAAGTTCTCGACCTCGCGCTCCCAATTAATCTTGAGAGAGGCAGGACATATTACAAGGCATGGGGTAGCCTTTGCACGGGCCACACTGACAATAGCCTGTCCGGTCTTTCCCAATCCCATCTCGTCGCCGTTGATGCATCGTTTCATTTCGAGGGTTTTCTTGATCCCCTCTTCTTGATAGTTGTAAGGAATGTACTTTGGCATAATTCTTATTTTTAAAGTTTGTTGCAGCAGCGACTCGCGCTGCCGGGAGACTAAACAAACAGATAATACTTGAAAGCAAGCTCCTCGTATTTCTCTCGGCCTCTGTTATAGGTCTCGTCACCACGGATAATCTTCTTAAAGAAAACCTTGTTTGCGGTCTTCGAGACTGCGTAGATGAAATCCTGGTTTCCGTATGCAGGATTGATGGAGTTTACAAGGTCCATGTACCAAGCACGGCTTCTATCCCATTCGAAATAATCTATGCATTTCTCGAATTGGTCCTGCGTAGTGGCAACCGTAGTCTTGAGATCGCCTCCGAAGCTACCCAGCCACCAATCAAATTTGCACCTCGTTGGTAAATCGAAAGAGTAGCATCCGACATCGAAATGCTGCGACTCAGTAGCAAACCATTTCTGTCCGTCGGCATGTTCGAGAACGTGTGCCAGGAACGGGTCTTTGGTAGCTGCCTTGCGCAGTTTATCGAGCTGCTTCTTTCCCCACGCCCATTCTTCCTTCGTGTACTGCTCATCGCCTACGGTGTAGCGAAAATGATTGCAGTTCTTAGGCTCTGTGACAAGCCCGTCGACGAGGGTCCCTAAATGGAAGGCCTTCTTCTTATCCTTTGGCTTGACAAAATCGAGCTGCGGATAGAGCCGATACTTGAGAGAAGTAAGGTCAGAATTACTGACCTCACTTCGAGAATAATACGGGTCCATTACTTTGCAGCAATTTCTTCGACATAGCGGACGTTAGCATCGACGACAGAAACGTCCTCCTTGTTCTTTAGTTTCTCACAAGCCTTGACCATGAAGCCCAGCTTCTTTGCCAAATCCTCCATCGACATGGTAGAGCCCTCGTGCGCCCACCACATCTGAATGATGGCGAGGTAGCCTTCGGGAGCATCGATTTCGATGCGATGAGAAATCTTTGCCTTGGTAGGAGCTGCGGCAGGAGCCTGGTCGAAGAGTGACTGAGTTTGATTAGTAGCCTTGCGCAGACGTTCCTCTTCCTCGCGAGCCTTTCGCTCCTCCTCTGCTTTGGCGGCGCGCTCTTTCTCAGCAGCCTCCTCAGCAGCCTTGAGTTCGGCCTCCTTGCGCTTGCGCTCCTCTTCGGCAGCAGCAGCCTCGGCCTCTTTGCGCTTGCGCTCCTCCTCAGCAGCCTTCAACTCTGCTTCCTTGCGCTTGCGCTCTTCCTCATCCTTAGCAGCTTTGAGTTCGGATTCCTTGCGTTTACGTTCCTCTTCGGCCTTACGCGCCTCTTCCTCAGCCTTACGTCTCTCCTCTGCGAGACGTTTCTGTTCCTGGAGTTCAGCAATCTTTGAATCGAACTGGTCGAGAATGTCCTGCTTGGTAGATGCTACAGAGTCGGAGTATGACTTGGTAAGAGAATCGACCACCTCCTTATAGGCGGCATTCATAATCTGACGAGCCTCATCGGGATTAACCTCCTGCGGAACGGATGGCTTGCGCTCGGCCAAGAATGCGGAGATCTTGATCTCGGTGGAGAAGTCGGCTATCTCCTTCTTTATCACATCGGCATTGTCGAGGGTGAGGAGGCGGAACTTCTCGGAAAGTTTGTCGAGAGCTTCGGAAGTCTTCTCGTTGACAATCTGATTGCAGATAGAGATGACATCATCGTGAAGCTGTACCTTTGCAGCCTCGATACGAGCGAGACGCTGGCGTTCCTCTTCGGCCTTGCGCTGCAGCTCAACCTTGTAGGCAGCATATTCGTCGCGCTTCTTCTGCAACTTGTAGATGACGGAATCCTCGGACTTGGAATCGAGGAAGGACTCCATCTTTGTGAAGCCGGACTTTACGAGGTCGAAAACCTGCGTGACGGTCTTTCGGCGTTCGGTCATAGCCTTCTTGGTGGCCGTGGCATTCTTGATGAATGATGCTATCTGAGCATCGAGTTCGTCGGTCATGTTCTCAGACAGGGCGAGAAGATTCTCGCCTGCTGAGATACAGTTCTGCAGAGATTTGTTGTTCTCTGTGATAGCCTGTGATATGTCGGACTTGATAGATGAGATATTCTTTGTTACCTCACCAGCCTGTTTTGCAATTACTTGTAACTGATTTTCTGCCATATTAATTATGAGTTAAATGGGTCGTCGGGATTATTATCCTCGGTCTTTGATGGTGCAGGTGCCGGGGTGTTGTCGACCTGCTCGATGTCCTTATCAGCTTCGAGCGAGCCGCCTGCACCAATCTTGAGTTTCGGATAGCCCTTGAATGCATGTTTGACAGTCTTCGACTTGAGGAAGCCTGTGTCGATATCAGAGCCATCCTCGGCTGTTCCGTAGAGAGCATTGGGGCGCATGATATAGCATTTCCTGTCATTGTCCCAATATTTATTGGCATTGCCGGAATAATTCTTGAGACGAAGGATTTCGTCGCGATCGAGCACGAAATAGTCGTAAGTCTTATCGGTCTTCACAATCTTTATGAAGCAGGCGATAATCTTGGACCCCATCGGACGGGGGATAGCCTTCTCGTATTCGAGATACGATTTTCCGTCGCGCTCTCCGAAACGGAGCGTGTCGCAATCGTACACCACCTTGGGAGAGTCGACCGATGTGATCTGCCCTGCGCGCTGACGGAGAACGATCTCGCCGTAACCGGTAACGGTGATGCAGGCATTCGGCTGATAGACCGGATAAGTCTTTCCGTCCTTGCCCTGCTGCTCACCAATTTTGACGCGCTTGCATTCGAGATAGCAGGTGGTGGTGGAGCCCTTCTCAATGGAAAGTCCGTTAATTGCGAGGAAGAGGAAGGCGAAATAGATTGATTCGCCCGTGGCACTTTTCAAGAAGTCCTTATAGGACCCGTTGCTCATCTCAGAGATGAAGAGATTCTTCTGCTCCTCATAGAATGCCTCAGCATCGGAGCTGCCGAATTTCTGCGAATAAACCTCAACAAACTTCTTGTGAGCAAGTTCGGGAATGCTCTCGTGGGGAGCAGTCTTCAATGTTTCAAGTATATTCTCCATAACCGATTCGATTTACTTATTACGGAAGACTTTGTTAATCCTATCCAAAAAGCTGGCAACCTTGAACCTCTCCACGGCATCGAAGACCATCTTGCGATATCTCTTGTCTTCTGTCATGACCTTGTAGAGTGCCTGCGATACGATCTCCGGATTGCCACATTTGAATGCGTTCAGAGAAACCTTGCCATCGCCAGCCTCTTCGTCAACATAGACAACGAGTGCGCCGCGCTTTCTGCACTTGTCAACCTCGGGAGCTATAAGGTCGAACACCTTCTTGAATGTGACATCTGCAGGATTTACTTTCTGATTGTTCTTTTTCTTGTTTCTCATCTTGTTAAATTTTTAATTACTATTACTTATTTTTTCCACCCGTTGAGTTTATACACCTCATTCCGGGCCTCTTCTTTTGTTGGGAAATCCTTTACGAAAGTGCCGCTGCGGGCACTCTCGTTAGGATTATCTCGCTTCCACACACCCCACATGCTGCGATGCCTGGCGTAGAAATACAGACCGTTAGTCATTCTTGTACTTGTAAACATCAAGAACCTGTGTCTCTGAAACGGACGAGATGACATAGTCGAACGATGTGTCACCCATGACTTCGTCGATGTTCTTGCGAGCATGTTCGAAGCTATCAGCCTGGACGAGATAGTAAACAGAAGTCTTCTTCTCTTTCTCGGTCTTCTCGTCGATGGTGATGAACTGGAGTTTGGCCTTGTAATACTTGTCGGCCTCGACACCCTCCTCGACGAAGAATATCTCCTTGAACTTGCAGCGGTCAATCTCAACAACCTCGAAATCGCCACTCACGTAAGAGCTAATCTCTTTGGTGATGCGAGCTTCGGCTTCTGTAAAGCTTAATGCTGCGACTACAAACTGTTCAGTTATAGTCTTACATGTGCCATCATCCATTGTTTTTTCGTGGCGGATTTTGCAGAGGAACCACATTCCCGTAATACTCTTCATAATGATAAAACTTTTAAATTATTACTATGTGCCATCGGCACGTCTCTATAGTCCTATTTTCTTCGGAAGATTCTCGATACATCTGATTTTCTTCACCTTTGTGGAACGTTTGCACATGACCGGCGCGCTGGCTACATTTCTCTCTCCGTTATCGCATATTGCTATTACGGGGTCCGTTTCGTATTGGACCAGCTTCGCCCTCCCGCACTCCGTGCAGTAGCACATCACGGGCCTCTGACTATTACTCGCCATCTATCTTGCAGTTGCGAAGAATAGCCTTCTTTGTTACTGAGAGCATCCTGGCCGTGTTGTACTCCTTGTTGGTCGGATTGCCTGCTTTGATAATATCCACCGATTTGTCTATCAGTGCCATCATCTTGTTCCAATTTGTTTTCGAGACTTCTATAATCATCTTCTTTACTATCTAACTTGTCACTGCAGCGGGACTCGGACCCGCGACCTCCGGCTATTATCATCAACTTATGGCAAATACGTACTTTCAAATTATTCATTCTTGCCGATGCTCTACCAACTGAGCTATGCAGTGGAATACTGCGTGTTTCACAACAGGCAGCCTTAAAAAATTTCTGATTTATAAAAATGAACTTTACTGAGCTAACACATTAGATCAAAATTTGTGGGGAGCCGGGAGTCGAACCCGAAAACCTTTCTCCCCGTTTGCCCTCCGCTGAGGGCTATGGAATCAGTTGCAAATTAAGCGGTCCGTTGAGGACTTTCACCTCTCCCCGTCCTTGTCGGGGCTTATAGGGTTAATAAACAGAGAATATCTAAAGTTGTTTAACTTCTCCTAAAAACCTACCGGTCCTCACGGATGGGTAGGGTCACTTCCTAAACAAATAGCAATTATTAAACCTTAAACGTTTCACAACGTCCACACGTCAAAAAATAATCAAAATACTCATAAAAAAGACCTAAAACCAAAATCTACTTTACGCATAAGAAAGTCTGCTTGCCTGAAACCGCACCCTTGCGGATCAAATTGTCAAGCTCTGACTTAATATAGAAGATGGTCTTTCCGACTTTGGAGTAGTGGAGTGTTCCGTTCTTTCTCCTCGTCTTCAACCATTCTGTTCCTACGCCAAGGTATTTCTTTGCTTCTGCATTACTCATCCAAAGACGAGTTGTATCTACCTTTGCCACTTTTAATGTTTCCATACCAATTCAACATAAAGGACCATGGCTACCATCATCATGAAAGCGATAATGCCGATGATCGTTATGATTATGTTATCTCTTGACTCTCTCATAACTACAGAACCAGCTTCCTTGTCTTTACTCCTCCGAATGATTCGAGGGCCATTTTGCGTATGTTTTTGGCCGCCTCTGAGTCACAGCGGTAAGCAAGTGCGTTCCAAACGGCAGACCGCGAACTACCCGTGGCTTCCATCAATTTATCAATGTGTCCCTTTGGAATCTGAATGATTTCTTTTCTTCTTGCCATTGTTAAACTTTATTTAATTTTATTAATATTGATACTCATTTTGAATAATTTCGGGATTTAATCCCTAACTTTGCTTTCTTCAACGAGAATATAAACAAGTTGTAAACGAACTTTGTCTCGTTATCGATTGCAAAGATAAGCATTTTGCTTGTAACATAAGCATTTTGCGTTGTTTTTTAACTAAAATTATGATTCGGTATGAATAAGTCTGAAATGTTAGAGATGCTGATTACCCATTATACGAATGGGAATAAGGCTAAGTTTGCGGCTATCCTTGGTGTGAAGGCGCAGACAATCAACTCTTGGGAAAAGCGGGACTCGTTCGACCATGAGTTAATTTATTCGTCGTTCGATGACATATCGGGCGACTGGCTTCTTTCCGGAGGTAAGGGCGAAATGCTTAGAAGTAAGCAGAATGCGAATACCTCTGAAAAGGACAAGGAACGCGCAGCTTTGACTCTCGAATTAGCAAACATACTCAATAAAATAATCAAGTTAGGTTAGTGATATGAATAATGACATACCTTTAGAGACAATGTATAAGTACCTCCTTGCTGATTACAGGAAGAGTCAGCAGGAGTGTGAGCGACTGAGGCAAGATATCGAGCACCTCAAGTCGGAAAGCGATGTTTATCGGTTGGAGATGGAGGTCAGAGATCTGACCCGCCGATTGGAACATCAGAAGGCCATGCGCAAGAATTACAAGGAGCGCACGGACTTTCAGATACGCAACATGCAGGAGACCATCACCCGACTGCAGAATGAGAGTAGAGAGCTGAAAAGTCAGCAATCAGTACAACAATAGGCAAATCCTCTCCGAAACCCTTATTGGTATTAGGTATCAGAAAGGCGTGTAGATTTCCCAAGCCTGGGAGGTGGGTTCGACTCCCATATTCCGCTCATCTCTGATTATCAGTAATTTACATAAAAAAGTACCTATACCACAAGAGGCCAAAAAGACCTTTCGCCATGTAATATACATTGGTTTTGATGGTTTTGGAGGTAATAAACGGTCAGCAGTCAGTACAGCAAGCATATTTGTTGTCTCGCTGCCGGTCAGCAAAACGTTTAACTCAAAAAATATAGGTATGAGAATCTATCCTTATGTAGACATGACACGGGCAAATGCCGATGGCAGCTATCCCGTTTACATCGTAGTAAAGAATCATGCAGGCCGCTTTTTTGTTAATGCGGGCATGACCACAACAGACAGATTGGTTGGAAGGACCTTCCCGAAGTCGGATAAGAACGGGAAGGTAAAGACTACCCTTCTCTGTAAGTATCTGACAGACACAGAAGCATTGTGTATGATGTCAGAAATGACAGAGTTGGATAACAAACACCTCAAAGCCAGGATTCAGCAAGAGGTGCTTGGTGTCAAACCAAAAGAAAGATACAAGTTGTTATCTGATTTTATCAGAGAGTTTGCGGACGCAAAGAAGGCAAGCACTCGTTCCATCTATATGCTGACCGCAAATAAGGTCGCTCAGTACGATGACAGAGCGACATTGGATAATTGTTCGGCTGAGTGGCTTGAGTCGTTCAGAGCACACTTTAAATCCCTTGGAATGGGCACCAACGGAATAGGTAAGGAATTGCGTAACATCAGGGCCGTGTTTAATTGGGCCCGGAGAAAGGGTTACACAAAGAACTACCCTTTCACGGATTACCACATCGTAGAGCAGGAGACAACTCCCAACAATATACCCGTAGAAGTGCTTAGAAGACTGCGCGACTTTCCCTGCGAGAGCTGGCAGAAACCTTATGTTGATTTCTTTTTCCTTTCGCTTTACCTTGCCGGTATGAATGCCGTGGATCTTCTGAGCCTGAAAGCGGATGCCATAAAAGACGGGCATATCAGCTTCATAAGAAGAAAGACAGACAAGGAGGGTGCCACAAAGGTTCGCACGATAACCCTTCCGGTCGTTCGGGAGGCCCAAGAGATTATAGACCGCTATCCGTCGAGAGAGGGATGGCTGCTTGGTTTCATGGACTGCAGGACCTCGTACCGGTCGTTCACACATGCCTGCGGTGATGCACTCAAGAAGGTGGGGCCATCATGGAAAGTAAAAGACAAGATGGGCAAACTCCGTAAAGTGGAGTATGCGCCCATCTGTCCGAATATAACCCTTTATTCTTCCCGATACTCGTTCGGCTCGATTGCCGCCAACGACCTTGACATCAGCGAGCGAACTATCGGCATGTGTCTCGGTCACTCATGGACCAAGAATGTAACTGCACGTTACATGGCAGGGGACCAAAAGAAGATTGATGCCGCCGTGATTCGCGTGGTTGGTTACATAGCGGGCACCGGAGTGCCCTAAGACTAAACGCCTTGCGAGGGAGTGCTGACAAGAGTGTGAACTTGGAGTTCGTCAAGTGCTTCTTGTGCGCCACTTGTGTCATCACGCAAAAGTGAGGTGAGAGCTTTGATATGGTAACGTGCCTTATCTGGGTCTTTACCAATGCTTTTTCTGACTGCATCGATTGCTTCGATGATACCTTTGCACTTGTTATCGTTAAGTGCATCTAACTTGGTGGCTGCGATAGAGAGGCGTCCCTCGATGTTCTCAAGGTCACGGCCCTCGGCAGCATCAGCAAAGATACTGCGTACCTCTGCGATAATAACTTTCTTTTCTTGCATAAAACATATCTCGCCGGTTTGTGACGATTCTGTCAGTGAAAGAAGCGCAAGACCTTCTGATCCGCCTGGCGATAACCTACGATATACCGCTTGATGGTTATCTCCGGTGAGGAATGGCCCATGTAACGGGCGATGAGTGATGGGTCTGCACCTCGTACAAAGAGATTCGTGGCAAAGCATCTTCGTCCGGTGTGGGATGAGACGAATGCCCATTTCTCTTTGGTGTGCCACTCTCCTTCACGAAAGAGAGTCACCTTCTCGTTGATACCACATCGCTTGCAGATAATCCTCAGTGTTCGGTTGAACGTAGAGAGTGCGACCTGCTCTTCTATGGGGTCAGCGAGATAGGACATGAGGTAGCGATGAATAGGAAGGACGATTTCGTTCTTGACCTTCTGTGATACGTAGCGCACACAATCGGTGTCAAAGTGAACGTTGCTCCGGTTCATTCGCTTAGAGTCAATGTTACGGGCTCCGGTAAGGGCCTCAATCATGAATATCTTCTTTACGTACTGCTCCGTATTCGTTTGAGGGACGTAGTTATGAATACGATCAACCTCGCTCTCGGACAGATAGATATTCTGAGGGGACTCCTCCTTTGCCTTGAGAATCTTGTTGGGCCTTGTCGTAGGGATATTGATAACACCGCTATACTCACCGATGATAGCCTTGAGTTCGGCAAAGCGATTGTGCAATGTGTTGTTGCAGTAGTGCTTTGACAACTCCTCACGCAAGTCCATCAGGTTGAGGTCGTTGATATCCTCCCATGTAGGCACATGGCCCAACATGTCGCGGAAGTAGTTTAGCACAGAGGTGCGTAGAGGGTATTTCCAAACGAAAGCCCCTACGAACGTGTGCCTCCACTCACGCGGATTCTCCTCGTAACCATCGAAATACCCCTGGCTTATAGAAGCCTGATATTTCTTGTTCTGTTCTAAAGTTAATCCTTTGATTTCTATCATACTCTTGAATCTTTTGGTTTGTATGGGTAGGCAAGCCTACGTGAGACCCCTATACGCGCGCGCGTTAAGGCTTCGTTATACCTAAGAAGGCTTCGCCTTCATAAAGGCTTATAGGTGCAAAAATAATATATTTTTTCGATAAGAAGGAAAATTCTTTTTAAAATATATATTTATATATATTATTTTTCTTAAAGAATAATATAATATTACGCGCGAGGAAAATTTGTCAAGAAAATGGAAATTACCGGTTTTTTGACAAAAATCCACGTAAAAATTGTTCTATTTGCGAACAAAACCCCCTTAAAATTGTTCTCTTTTTCCCTTAATGTTCAGTTTAATGTTCAAAAATTGAACAACAAATTGAACAACAAATTGAACAATAAGGTCCGTAGATGTTCAAAAATTGAACAACAACGACTTGTAGATGTTCAAAAATTGAACAACAAGAGTGCGTAGATGTTCAAAAATTGAACAACAAATTGAACATCTACGATGGTTGATGGTTGCGAAAACGGCCTATTTAAGCCGCTTTCAAGACTACTCGTCTTCGAAAAAGAACTGCTGAATCAGCATGTTTCCTACACGTCTCTTCTTTTCGACGACACTTGTCTGTCCGTCATAGCGCGAAAGCCTATCTTTTAGGACGACATAAGCCTCTTCAATATTTGCCTCTTCCATGAACTTCCACATCAATATGTTGGAACTCCAGGCGGCCATGACTGCTACATTGTTTATGAAGCCGACTGCGCAGTCTTTTCTCCATGTGCATGTGTAGTTATCGAAGATCTCTTCAATCCAGTCGCTCGTGATATTCTTCTCATCGATTGGAGCGGGAATTAATTTCTTTTCCATAATCATATTTTTTAAAGGGTTAATGGTACCATTTCCGTGAGGTCACGAAAATGATAGTTAGACTACTTCATGCCTGATTCGATGGCAGAGATAATGTTTTCGAGAACTTCGAGACTCAAGTCGAAAGCCGCCTCATGATAAGTATAAGATGATTCGTCGCTCCATCTTATGCCAGGGCAGCAGAACTCATAGTACATGAGAGATTCTTCACCTGTCTTTCTGTCTTTTGCAATATAGAAGGACCAAAACGCATGAAACTCGAATGAGTCGCAGAGGTCGTCGATGGAGTCTGCTTTTTCCAGATCGTCGTCGTTGATTCTCAACGCACATGGGAAAGCGCAGCCAAATTGTGCGGTGTCGAGGATTTTTACAACATCGTAGCCGTAGTAATCTTCGTCGATACCATGCTCGTCTCGGTAATAATCGGACATGTCGTCACCATTGTCGCGAACGAACTGCTCAAGTGCTTCAAGCAACTGCTGACGATGCGTTTCTCTCGTCTCTAATAACTGATTTAAATTCATAATTCTTCTTTTTAAGGGTTAATAGTTCTCCCCGAAGGGAGCATGAGACTTAGCGGACAGTCCGGATATGGGCCAGCTCTTCGGCAAACATGGCCCGACGAGTCATCGAACTATTGATGAAACGTGTGGATGCCTGACTTGTCGGGAAAGAGAAGATGTCGTTTCCAATCTCCCTCATTGGCACAGGGAACAGTCGTTTCTTTGCGATGAGGTTGGTGAGCTCCAGCTTGATCTTGCTATGCAGGTCCTCGCTAAATAGCGGCATCTGAAAAGCTTTGAGATTACCCTCGCGGATGACTATGATGCAGTCAGCAGGACAGAGCCGGTTGTAAGTGTAGAACACGGCACGGACCTGTTCCTCGCTGCGTATTGGCTCCATTAATTTCTCTCTCTTGTCGATAGAGGCCACAAATGGCTTGTCGAAGAAGAAGAACACTCCGCTAACGTCGCCCAGGCAGCAGTCAGCAGGCATAAAATCCTTCACCAAGTTAAAGCACTCCTCACGCAAATTCTTCATTTCAATATTATTCATAATTCTTTTATTAAATGGTTTGACATAATAGCGGGTGCATGAGCACCCATGGGACTACTTGCTCTTAGGCTCTTTGTAGTAGAGTGTAACCTTGTACCATCTTGCAAGATACTTTGCGAGAATCAAAGCCTCGCTGTAGTAGATGTTGAGGCGGATGGACGTGATGTCGTCGATAGGCGCGAGTTTACCGGTTCCCTTGATGATGTTTTTGATATGCTTCTCGTCATTGTAGAAGTTAAGCAATCGCTCCATCATCTTACCGGTCTTTGCGTCCTTGAACCACTGAGTGAAGATACAAAGAGCATTTCCACCAAAGATATTTACCCTACGGACTTTTCCGTCTTCGCATTTGACATAGATGTCACCAATGCGATTATTGTAATACCATCTTAACATATTCTATAAATTTAAAGGGTTAAACATGGTGCCCTCAGTGAGGGCGAAGACTAAAACAAAGAAGGCTCAGAGAATCGCTGCTCCCTTCCTATAACAAAGTCGCAGATAAAGTTGCGGGCGTAATCCGGACTGATAAGAGAGCGGTCCTCGTCGCACAGATTTCCTTGGTGCCCGGTTAGCCCGTTGACCGTTCGGACCTGCTCGGGCTTTTGAAACGACCTACCATAGGTAGGCTCGCAGTTGATGAACCAATATTGAGTAGGATTACGGAAATAGTCGCCGCGCCTCTGTCGGTCTCTGTCGATGAACGTTGGCTTGTACGGGAAATTGTTGTAGAGGAAGTGAATTGTAGAAAAAGGATTCTCAACAATCATTCTTAATCCGCGCAAGTCTGCGGTAACGAACATCTTGAGGCAGGTCTCGTAGAAACGTGATCTCTGCCGGTTGCGCTCCAGGATAATATCCATTTTCTCTTTGGTGGAGTATTTTTTCAGAGTCGTGTTCGTTCCATCGAAGAAGGTAGAGTTCTGCTGAGAGAAGAATATGCACGGGAAGAACGCAATGATGAGGTCGTTCTCTCGGTCGATATTGTCAAACAGACTCGCCTTGTCGTCATACGCATTCCAGATCTCAGCGAACAAGTCTATAACATAGTCTGTCTCACCGAAATTATTCTGAATGTCGTAATCCAGAGCAGGGATTCCTAACTTGATGAACTCCTTCTTAAATGTACCGGATTGTTCGAAAAAACAATGTACTTTTCCATTGATAATCATATACTTTACTTTTTGGTTAATAGAAGAGGCCGGCGGATTTCTCCACGCGGCCCCCAACCAACTAAAATGAAAGCTATTCACTACTTGAACTTGAAATCGAATCGATCCCACGTCTTACCTTCTGACCAGACCATCTTGCCACCAAGATATTCTGCGATTGAGTAATAGCAGTTAGAACCAATGCCACCTTCGAAGTAAGGAGGCCATCCTTTGTCTGCGCATTTGCCTACATGACGGAGTCCATAAGGAGCTTTCTTGCGTGAGTTTCGCTTGCGCCAGGCCATACCCTTCGCAACCTTATTGAATACGTCGGCAACAACCTGTGATAGTTTGTCGTAACCACAGCCGCTCGCGTACTCCGATCCACTCATGAAAGAGCCGTCCTTGAACCAACAACGCCACTCAGCGCGAGGGCAGTTACCCCAGTAGCGGGATTTCTTCCACTCAACATCAATGCGAAGTTCGCTGATATCCGACATAGTCAACTTGCGTTTGTTCTCATCGTTGACTTTTGTCAAATGATTCATGAACCCGCGTTCGGTCTTGTAATCCTTGCGCACATTTTTAAGCTCGTAATCCAATTCATCCTTTGGAATGAACGAAAACTGCTTTAGCAATACTCTTTTGTTCATAATCTTCTTAAAGGGTTAAACATAGTGCGGAGTCCTTTGCTCCGCTTTGAGACTTAATACTTCTTCTTGTGCATACCGGTGGCAAACACTGCGATAATTGATACAACAATGGAAGCACCAATTATCATGAAGACAACGGGCCCCATAAAGAGGATGGCTATGAGTATTATCCATACCCATTTAGCTAAATCGGTCATATACTTTTGAATAATGGTGAAAAATAGAAAGGGCGGGAAGATTTCTCTCCCCTGCCCCGAACCAACTAAAAAGATAAGATATGGATTATTCACTGATATTGTTCAGATTGAACGCGGAGCGGAATAGCATCCGTGATAAACTCGATGTGGCCGTAGGCGATATCCTCGAGACTGATTTCAGAAGGGTACTCCTCTTCCTCCAATGTGTCGCCCAGTATCGTGAGATGGCCTTTGTCGTCAATGGCAACCGCATGAATTAAGACATCGTGCGGCCCGCGGTTGTCAGAGTTAATACTCACGGCAGGCATATTACTGCCGGTGGCTCCTTCTCCGGTATAGTCGGGTCCGAAATGTGCCACTCCACCGAAAGCCTTCAATCTCTCTTTCAACTCTCTGATTTCTCGCTGCTTGATTTCCTCATAGCAAGCGTAGATTGATTTCTGTTCGTTCATATTCTAAAAATTAAGGGTTAATGGTGGGAGCTGCGGCTCCCTAAAGACGATTGACTGCACGAATACGTTCCATGATTTCGTCAGGTGACTCTTTTATAAACATAAATTCGTTACTGCATCGTAGAACACATTTATTGCCATATCGAGGATCTATCCCAACATGAACAATGTGGTCGATATTAACATAGAAAGGCTCGTAATCAAGCTTGTCTTTCAATACCTCTTTGTGTACTTTAATAAACTTTGCCATAATCATATTTTTTTTGTGGTTAATAGCACCCGCCTTGACGGGCGGGCTAAAGACTAATCTTCGGGATGGCTCTTCTTCCATGCCTTGAGTTGGCGAGGTGTCTTCTTGAAGACGAATGAGTAATCTTCGCATGAGTTGAAGTCGTAGAAATCGATGCCGGTATTGTAAGTCTCTACTTCACTGATGTCGACATTGTCTCCATCTTCTGTGAGGCCACCGTCATTGTAGCCAAATTCAGTAACTTCGTTTCCGTTGTAAGCCTCAATAAAACCGCAACATTCGCGGTCCCAAATGAAATTTACACCAGCTTGTTGCGCCTTGTGGAAGCACTTCCTCAGCTCTTCAACGAGGGCTTTCTGCTCATCGGTCAACTTGAGACGCAGATTGTTGCCGCGTTCCAGGAACTCCTCGCCATCCTCATCGAGCACCTTGTATTCGTTGAATGAGAAGGCGTCTTCCCTACTCCTGTAGTACACATCGGGAATGGAGCCATCAACCACTGACCACTTGCCATACTTCCATTCAATCTTATTGATCTCGAAAGGAACAAAGAGCGCATCGTTGTCGCGGAAGATATAGCCTCCGGCGTAACAGAACTCACTCGTATCGCCCTCCTTCTTGGGGATTACAGAGGCAGAGTCACTAAACTTTGAAATGTTGTAATTTATCAATCCTATTACCGCATGGTGGTAAGCATCAATGGGTTGATTAGCCTCGAAGTCGTCAGGCGAATTATAGAGCAAGAAACCTTCCTGTCGTTTATACTCACTACCTTCCATATCCAGGAGGGTTGTGATAGCACTCTGAGCCTTGAGGTCAATGATGATGCTCGTAACTCTGACGTACACAAGCTTGCCGCTCTCTGACAAGTAGCCAGCTCTATCAATATACAAGTTGTAGTTACGATTTACAACCTTAACTTCATCAACACTCTTGATTTTGAAATTCTTTTTTGCCATAATTCTTTTTAATTTTAAAGGGTTAAACAATAAATAGTGCGGGCCATGCAAGGCCCACGAAAGACTAAGCGGTTTCTTCGTAGATTCCGTTGAATTAAGAGACTTTTGTGATTCTGAATGGGAGTTCGTCTTTCTCTTCGATTCCAAGATTATCACGGGCAGCATCGTACATATCGCGCAGGATATCTACGTCCTGCGTGTAGAAATTCACGGAATACACGTCGATTATGTCTGAGAACGTCAGTGTGCTATTATCGAGGAGAAGAAGTTCCATCATGTCGTAGTCCTCATCGCAGTAATCCTCGTCATCGTCATAACCGCCATAACCGCCATGGCTAAAGTAGTATTTATCGTCCATGGCGAAAGGATAAACAATGACGCATGTTTCAATGATGTGGCATACGAAATTCAAGCAGTTCTCCAGCTCGGGGAGACAGGTGTATTCTCTATCGGTATGCGCTCTGTAGTAGCCGCAGGACACGTTCAGACAACTAATGCCTACCCCACGGGAGACGAGTTCGCCAACGTCAGTAACACTTCCGTGGTCATGCTCGTAGCCGAACGAATAAGCATCCAGGGCAGCGACGAAATCCGCAGAGCAGACATCGCCACAGAACATATCCGTGATGAGGTCGGAAGATCCCATCCGGTCAGGCTCAACAATAAAGCGGCAGTCTTCAAAGAAATTCATGTCGCAGGCTCTCGAACCAACGCAGCCGATTTCTTCGCCTACGAAGAACGCAACCTTGAGGACATCATATTTCTTGAGACATTCAAGACAAATCCAAATGCCGTTCTTGTCGTCGGCACCCAGGCCCTGCTGCTCCATCATCTTCGGAGACCAGCCGAGCACTTTATCCTCAACCTCAAGGCATATGAAATCCTTGTAGCGCGTTCTCTGTACTTGGTCGATGTGTGCAGCGAGGCAGGGATATGTTTCGCTCTGTCCTTTTACAATGAACAGGTTTCCGGAATCATCCTGCTTCACGTCACACTTACCGCAGTTCTTCTTGATGTAATCCTTGATGAACTTGCGCATCTTCTGCTCTTTACCACTCGGAGAGAAAACTCCATAAAGCTGAAATAATAAATCCTTATTCATATTCTATAAATTTAGTTGGTTAATAATAGCGACCCGCCATGCAAGACGGGTCAAGAGACTTAGGCAACGAGATTTGCGTCGAGGAGGTCCTCGTGTACGGGCTCGCCGTCATAAAGAACCTCGTCAATGAATCGCTCACCATAGAAAATGGTGGCACTGCTCGATTCTACGAGAGAGTTGAAGGTTGCGACAGAGATGGTTGTAGGTATGAAACGTCCTTTGGCTTCTGACCACTCGAAGGCTTCTACCACGTCATCTTCGTCCTCGAAATAATCTTCGTCGTACTTAGAGTAATACCAGTTATCATCCTTGTAATCCTCCTCGTCCTTGTCCTTGCAGTATTCGCAGCAATAGTATTCTTCTGTAAGCTCAGAATAATAATCTTCGCTATCGACAAAGTAATCACCGCAGCGAGGGCACTTACGAATTCCGTTGTCTTCCGGATAACATGCATCGGTGCCTGCGTAGTAATATTCATTGTCGAAATAGACGCAGTCATTCTCGAAACATCTCTCTTCATAGAATGAGTTCGTTCTGTCTGACCACACATTGGCAGTTACTGTCTGAGTGTCATAGAAGTAATCATCTCGCGTTTCAACATAAATTGCTTCGTTATCAGAAATGTACTCTTGGTTGTACTCAGACCAATAGGAATCTTCTCCTCCGAATGTACTATCCGTTGTCGCCAGATCGCAAGCACCAGAGAAATCCTTGTTTGAAGCGATTTGATTGGCAAGATCGAAATACTTGAATGAATCTTGGTATGACAAAGTGCCTCCTTCTTCAAGTTCGCAACTGATATGGAATGTCTTATCGCTCCAGTCTTGTCCGCTATTGCTTACGAAAGCATCGGCATCGTGGCAGCTTGCGCCAACACGTTTGTAGCCATCGATATAGCCTTCGCGGATAAGCGAATTAACCAGGTACCTTTGGAGGTCGAGGTCAGAATCCGAAGAATACTGACGTTCGGCAAGATTGTAGGTGTTCCCCTCTTCGTCTTCGACATCAAGGAAAATGATACATCTTGCAACGATGCGGTCGTCACTATCTGTGATATACGCAGCTTTGGCTTTGACAGAGTTCTTGTAGAAATTATACTGCCCGTTATCTACCATGCAGGAATGGAAATTTCCTACACAACAATTCGAGTCGTATATCTTATCAAATCTGTCGTCCACATGGAGTTTGTATCTGTCAGGGTTGACTTTCTCTGAGGAATATGCAATCCAGGCGGACACAAACTCCTCTGAAAGCCAACGTTTAATCTGCTCAGGGGCATCGCATAAGATAGAATTACAAGAAAGAATGTGATTAAACATCTTTCCTGCTTTCATCTTAAAAACGCGCCCTTTCTCAACATTGTAATAACGTATGGCATTTGTGGTTCCATCCCAACAAACACCACAATTATCATCAGTCCTGAATTGAGTAGAATAGAAACACCTTCCACCGAGATGTAACTCGTAGCAATCTGAATCTGATACAAAGAAACGAGGGTTGGTCAGAATACTGAACAACGTACCTCTCAGAGATGCGACGTTAGTACATTTCAATGGATCAAGATAGGCTTTGTCTGATACGTTATTGAAACTTTCTGAGTAATAATTCCTTATCATTCTTTCTCTTAGGGAGGGTTTATTACCCTTGATTTTCGCCCTAACTCTATCTGAAAGCCTATTGAACTCCCATGAGTAATCACCGGCAACGTTATTAAGAACGTGGTTTCTGAACCATTTCTTATCCTTGTAGAGAGACAGAAGAATCTTGTTCTTGCGCGACTCTACTCCGTTACCATGCTTGACGATACCGAAAATCTTCTCAAACTCTTCGTAGTTCTTGAAATTAAAATACAACATATTCTTTCCTTTCTTTTAGTTGGTTAAACATAGTAAGCGCAAGCAGACTAAAACAAACGAAAAAAATGTCCGCTCGCGCCCTCAAGACTAATTAATAATTGATAGGCTTAATCTTCATTCGCCTACAGAACGCCTGCGCCCAGCCTCGGTAGCAATACAAGTTGCTCACCTGCTGATACACGGGAGTCTCATCAGGGTCGGTAGTCAGTAGCTTTCCAACATACCAAAACCCGCTCGGTTTCTTAATAATCTTGTAAATCATATTGTTATTGGTTAGTGGTGCAGCCGTTCGGCTGCTTTAGACTAATCGTCCACGGAATCCCAAAGAAGTGTGGCGAGGCAGGCGAAAAGAAACGCGAGAGCCGGTCCGTAATTACGATGGGATAAAGTGTAAAGGTCGGGCGTGAAAATGATGGCAGCGACCCCGCAAATAATGCACACGAAAATCAAAACGTACTTTGTAGTGATAGATAACTTCATAATTCTTTTGTTTTTGGTTAATAGTGCAGCCGTTCGGCTGCTAAGACTACCAGCACTTGTCCGCCAGGAAAACAACTTCATGCTTGATTTCCGGTGCGTACTCACAAGATGATGTGTGAAGAGATACATTCGAGAATCCCGAAACGTACTCTCGTTGCTCATCGGTCAGAGGCTTATCCATTCTATAGAAATAACCTTTGATGCCTGCAACTTTGCCGCGCCAAAACTTACTGAATCCTAATTCAGAAAGATAGCTCATTTTAAGTTTTCTTTTTCTCATATCTTTATCGTTTGGTTAATAGTAGCGGGAATAATCCCGCCAGAGACTAAGCAAGAGTCAGCAACTCTTCGCGATTGTGTTCGTACATGAACTTGATGCTCTTGACCTCTGAAATGTTCAGAATATCATTTCCAGCCAGGGCCAGGAGATTTTGCTCATTCCGGAAGACGTTCTTCTTCTCTTCCTTGAACATGGTCGTAATTCTTGCAACCATCTGAACACCTACGCGGATAATCTTGTGTGTGCCGTTGTTCATCGTAACAACACCACGGAACATTGAACTTGATTTAAACATATTCGTTTGTTTTAATTGGTTAATAAATCGTCCGGTCATCGTACTTGATAACCGGTGAAGACTAAGAACGATTTGCTCTGATATTAAAAATCAGGTTGTGAATCCATTCGGGCAGCAGACAAGCCAGGTGCCATAGTATCTGCCTCCTGCTTTCCCAGGTATAGACCGCGATAATCTGACAATTATATTCTAACTTTGTCAGAAATCCCATGTTGTAGTTACTGATAATTTCTTTAATCTCTAATAACTGCATTCTTGATAATCTCTTTTTCATATTCGTTTGTTTTAAAGGGTTAATGGCAAGAGAGAGCAGATTTCTCGTACTCTCTCCCGTAGTCTCAGGAACTTCGTTTTTATTATCGTACTTGTTCTCTCCTGCACGTCCCTTTCGGCCTCTTTACGTGCAACCGTTCCTTATTCCGATTTATGAATCATTCGGGAACCATTCTTTATACTCAGGTCTTACACCTTAAATTTCTTTCGTGCTTCCGGTCGTTCATCGTACTTAATCGTTCGGTGTTCGTTCGGAATGATAACATACTAAAGTGATTAAATGTGCTATCGTACTTTCAGCGGGAACCACCCGCCAGATCCAAGTAGCCAGGACCTAAAAAGAATATGATTTATTTATGTGTTCATGTTACTATTTCCAATGGGAAATAATAACTTGTTCATTAGAGTTTTGTCTCGAGGACCTTATCTATAAAACACTTGTCGAACTTGTTTCGGTTCGGGTGTCGTTCGCTCTGAACGGAGTGATTTGCGTCGCGGCTTGCCCAGGGATCTCAAAAGAAATACCTCATTCTCCGCTTGCCCCAGATATTCATTAGCTATTCGCCTACTTTTCTCTGAAACTCTGCTTGCAATTTTCCCCCGTTCGTCCAGCTTTGCCGTTCGTTCGGTTCGTTCGCTTGGGAATTGCGTTCCACTCTGTATTCGTTCGGGCTTGCGACCGATTACCGGATTAAATCCGATAAGCTACATTAAAACGCAAACTTTTGGGCAAAGAAAAAGCCCGAATAAATCGGGCTTTCTCTATAAGTGTGTGAAAGTTACTTGATAACTCCGGCTGCTTTAAGTGCGGCTAACTGCTCCGGTGTGATACCTACCTCTTTCATAACCTCCAGTTTTCTTTCCTCCTCCTTTGCGGCTGCTGCTGCTTTCTCTTCCCGCTCTGCAATTTTCACTTTTAACATGCTCTGTTTAGCGGCTGCAAACATAGTGTGTAAATCAGTGGCGGGTGTGGCAGTCAAGCCGTTTTCAGTGTCCGAAAATCTAACCTTAAATCCGTTGGATTCTTCCTTACCTTTGGAAAGAATTGAATCAAGCACACGAATTTCGGCAGAGAATCCCCCGTTAATATTGCGCTGCTTGAACAAATTGCGCTCCTGAATCAGGGCTAACTCGATACGGCTTGCTATCATCTCCTGAACCTTTGCCAAGCAGTCAGAGTTAAATAACTCTGCCGCTCTGTTCTCTGCACGCTCGAAAGCCTTACTTAATTCAGACTTTGCGCGTTCTTGCTTACCCTCCAGTAAAACGGCTGCTTGCAGTTTGTCGGCTGCACTTTCCTTTGATGCTTTCGCACTTGTCTGCTTAACTTGCTTTGCAGTTTCGGCAGCTACTTTTTTAGAAATACTCATAAATCAGAAATTTAAGTGTGTGCCCGTTATAGGTGGAGCACTATACCGAATGTTAATAAGAGTTAAGGACTTCTCCCCTTCTCTTTGCTACAAAGTTAGGGAAAAATAAACGAAAACCCAACGAAAAAAAGCATTATTTTGTCTAAATAAAGCATGTATAAATATTTATGTGTTTGTAACTGACTGAAAAACAACAAGTTATAAAGTATAAATATAACAATATAGATACGTCTAAATAAGGGCTATTTTGTAAAGAATTTTATATACGAAAAATTTAGCGTTTAGGCAAAATTTGTAAACATAGTGTTTTAAAAACACTATAAAACAGCGTGTAACTAACTGAAAAACAATAAGTTACACGTTTACACATTTTAACACGCACATTTCGGAAAATTCTAAATAATAGGCTATTTTCTATACATGAATTATTTTTACATGCAAAAATAAAACCGGAGTTTTCTGTAATCTTCCAGTAAATAGCGATATAATATGCAAATGGCAAATAGTGTAAATGGAACACGAAACAATTTCCGGAACGTTTGAAAATTGCGTAAAAATTACGTTGATTTGAGGCGGGCGCGATACAATTTGCGCAAAATATTGCGTGAACCACCCAGTAAAAAATATTGACAAAATATCAAAATAGTATTTCAATACTATTGCACGCGATATAACATGCCAATGGGCTGATATGCAGATAATTGCATAAAAATTGCATACCTATGCACCCCCGTGCCCAGGGTGCAATCCAAGGTCACGTCGCCTCCAAAAAATATTTTTCATAATTTTTGGGGTCATTTTAACAATAGCGAAAATGGGGATACGTGGTCAATAACTACCACAAGATGTATATAAAAAAATATTGAAAAAAGTATATCGACCACTAAAAAAGCTTAATAAATAGAGGGTTTTTGTATAAAAGGTGGTTGATATGAGAGATATTTTGTATTTTTGCAGTGGAATCGGTGAAAGTGTGAAATTCGAATTTTTTCTTGTCGAAAATTTCAAATATAGCGAAAATCGATCATTTCGTTTTGAAACCCGCATAAACAGAGGTGTTTTGCGGTGGCGGATAGAAAAAAATATCGACCACAAGATTATCATATCGACCACTGCGAGTTGAGCGTCGTTATCACGAAAAATTGTTAGCGTCAGCAGTAATAAACAAGATTTTTTCTACTTTATTGAACCTATCGACATCTGAGAACATGTCCTTTTCGGAGTTCGTTGGTGCTTGGGGTGCCAAGAGCGGCGAGGTGTACTGTTCGAAGAAGTTAGCGTTCATAGAGAAGATCCGTATGCTTGCTCAGTGTGCTCCGATCAAGTATTACGATGATAATTTCTACATGTTTGACGGCAGGATTTATGTTGTTGTCAAGCGTGATTACATTATCAGTGCCTATGATCAGTTATTGGTTCATTTGCGTATAGCCCCTATGGTAGGTAACAAGCAGGTGTGCCAGGATTACTTCATGAAGGTTATCGAGCAGTACAATCTGCTGTTGCCCCGTCATGATCTGATAGCATTCAGTAATGGTGTGTTGGATTTGAGGGAATACCGGCTGTATGACTTCAACGAGCGTTTTCATGTCACCTATTACCATCCCTACCCTTATGATAAGGATGCGAAGTGTTACAGGTGGCAGAGTTTCCTTCATGAGGTGCTGCCGGACAAGAACTCCCGTCTTATTCTGCAGATGTTCTTGGGGCTGGGCCTGATGGAGCGTGGCACGGTGTATAACCCCTATGAAGGAAAGAATGCGGCGAAGATAGAGCTGTGCCTGATTTTGCTTGGTACCGGTGCCAATGGTAAGAGCACCATCTATGATACCGCGTTGGGCATCTTCGGCAAGGACAGGATCAGCGGTCTGGATTATGATGATTTGACGGCTACCGGTGACGAGGGCATGAGGGCCCGCCGCCTGTTGCGTGATGCCATCTTCAACTGGAGCTCCGACTCCGATCAGAGGACCTTCGGCAAGAAGCGGACCGGCGTGTTCAAGAGGATCGTGAGCGGTGAGAGCATCACGGACAGAAAGCTTGGTGAGGACGTGAAGGAGAACTGCAAGATCCCTTTCCTTATCTTCAATATGAATGAGCTGCCCACGAGTGACGATCAGAGCCTTGGCTTCATCCGTCGCCTGCAGTTCATCAGTTTTGAGGTTACGATACCGAAGGACAAGCAGAATCCCGCCTTGTCGCGTGAGCTGGTTGATGAGTACCCCGGCATCTTTAATTGGATCTTGCGTGGCAGCAGGGAGTTGAAGCGCAGGAAGTTCATGTTCCCGTCGTCGGAGGGCAGTCGCAGACAGATCATCCTGGCCCAGCTCAAGATGAATCCTGTCATTGCGTGGATCAATGCCTATCAGATACGCAAGGAGGCGTTGGCGAACCATGAGAGCTACCTCTATATGCACACACAGGACCTGTATAGGAGTGTTGTTCAGTTCTGTACCGATAACAATGTCGATGTGCCATCGAAGCAGAAGTTCGGTCAGACGATGGTCCGTTTCGGCTTCTACAGAAAGCGTATCAACGGAGAGGCCCACTATCAGATCTACGGTTGTACCGACATAGAGAAGCGTCTGCAGGAGGCTTTCATTGTCGAGACCGAGGATATGCATGTTGATTATATTAAGGAAAAAGGAACATTCATTAACGAAGATGATTAAGTTTTTTGTTTTTTGGTTTGTTGGTGCTTTTATCTTTGGTGCCATCGAATATTTTGTCATGAAGCTCAGAAGTAAGAAGCTGACGGCAATGGATAAGGGCGTGGCGATAAGCCTCATACTGCTCTCGTGGTTATCAATCATCATCATGGTCATCGCCATGGGTGTCGATTATTTCTCTTACGATCCCAACAGTGACGATGACAGAAAGGAGGACTATGAGGAGACGGTATGAATGGACCGATGAGCAGGTGAAGAAGCTGAAAGAGCTCTACCCTAATAACTATCTCGTTGACATCTCCGATGAGTTGGGTATCAGCACCGACATCATAAGTCGCAAGGCGAAGGAGCTTGGCCTGCAGAAGGCCCCCGGCTTCAATCCTTACGGCCACTACGGGAGATATGTAAAGAAAGGGAATCATTTTAATACTCACATATGTTAAGAGTCAGAATTATCAATCGCAGCAACCATCCGCTGCCCGAGTACGCCACCGAACAGAGTGCTGGCGTTGATCTGAGAGCAAATATCGATGCTCCCATAGTATTATCACCCCTGCAGCGTATTCTCGTTCCTACGGGCCTGCATATAGCTCTCCCTGTAGGTTATGAGGCACAGGTGCGTCCCCGCAGCGGCCTCGCGTTGAAGAAGGGCATCACCGTTCTTAATGCGCCTGGCACCATTGACGCGGACTACCGTGGCGAGATAGGTGCCATCCTCATAAACCTCTCTAACGAGGATTTTGTCATCGAGGATGGTGAGCGTATCGCCCAGCTTGTCATTGCCAAGCATGAGAAAGCAGAGTTTGTTCCCGTTGAGGTTCTTGATGATACCGAGCGCGGTGAAGGTGGTTACGGACATACAGGAGTGAAGTGATATGAGTGAGTTGAAAGAGTTGATAAATATGTGTAAGGAGGATTTGGACTCCGCACTCAAAGAGAACGAGGTGAATACAAGAAGGGTGCTCGTGCATTACATATTTGATGATCTCGTGAAAGGTATGGAGAAACATTTTGAGCATCCTGAATCGGAAGATGCTCCTACTGTTGACCTCGGTGGAAGGTTTGATTTCGCCGAGAGTCGTTATGTGCGTGGGAAGAATGGCTGGCTTGCGGCCTCTCTATACAAGAAGGCAGAAGAGGACGGCTTGAAACCTTTCGATGTGCCTCTGGCCTCTATTGATCTCAGTGTGATGCCTTTCAAGGTTGGAAACTTTGATAGCTTTATCTGGCACATGAAGCGTTGTAAGAACGCCGATACGAACATTCCTATCCTTCTTGACGATTTAGGACAGGTTGCTGACGGCAATCACAGGGTGGCTCGTGCCATTCTTGAAGGGAAGAAATATATCAAGGCATACAGATTAAAGAGCATGCCTCCTATTGACTTTAACGAAGAAGAAGATTAAGTTATGAATATACAAGAATACAAAAAGCAGTTTATAGAGCTTTATAAGAAGCTGAGATCAGAGCATGGCTCCCCTGTCAGAGTGTATATCAATGCAGAAGATATATATGATGATTTCGGCAATACTGTTGGAGGGGACCCAAGGTGTGACATATCATTTTGATTCGTATGAGAGAATACAAGTTCAGAGGTTTTGATGCCGTCGGGCAGAAAGGTTGGGTCTATGGTGATTTGGTCCACAACAAGAAAGTCACCAAGACCGGCCTTGAGGACCGTGTTATGGTGGCCGGCTATGAGGTCGTGCCTGAGAGTGTAGGTATGTTCACGGGGCTTTATGACTTCGATAACAAGCCGATTTATGAGGGTGACTTGATATATTCAAGATTTGATATTGTCAGACCTTTTGCTTCCGTGGAATATCATCCTGATGGATATTTCTACATGGACGAAGTCTTTGGTAATGAAACATGTAAAGAGAGTAGAACTCCACTTGGTGAGATGTTAAAATACAATATCGATGGCATGTATTCTGAGTTAAGAGTAAAAGGCACCGTCTACGAAAATAAAGAACAAGTGTAATGGATGGCAAGAAGATGCTTAACGTAAGTAACAGGATCTGCGGATCGTGCTGTTGGTTCAAATATGAGGGTGTTGACGGCTTTGGTATATGCAAGAAGCCCGATACTCCTGCTAACTGCGTGTTCGGCAGTTCACATGTCTGCAAGAGACGTGCCTATGTGAGCCTGTATGACAAAGAGCGTTACATGCTCGACCTGCAGCAGCACTCTTCATTCATGCAAGGACAGCAAGGTGTCGAGGATATAGACCCTGAGAGATTAAAGAAGGCCGTGGCTTTCGCAATAGATTATATGAACACATTATAAAAAAGAAAATTATGGAAAAGAAAGAAATCATGGTGCTTCCTTTCGGAAGGAAGATTCAGGTGGGCAACTTTACGGTGCTCAAGTACAACAAAGTATTAACCAAGCAGCAGATGAAGCAGTTGCGCGAAGACAAGGATATCCATCCGGAGGTACGCAAGACTCTGACGCGCGCCGGCCTGCCCTTCATCAAGGTTGAGGCTATCAGTCAGATTTGGAGTGTCGAGTTCTGCTGCAACACGGGCGTATTCATGTTCATCGATCGCATTCTCTCTCTCGCCATTCTTGCCGACGCAAAGAAAGAGGAGCCGGAATACGAGAGTATTGCCGACTTTGCCCATCTCTTCGGTATGTGGATGACAGACACCTGCGTCCAGGGAGACAGCATCTATTACGCTGACAAGGGAAAAGCTCTGCAGGCCCTCATCGAGCGTCAGAAGGCCGCCAAGGACCTCTCCAAGGAGGAAGATGACAAGATCCTCGAGGAATTGAAGAAGAACGAGGAGACGAAGAGCAATATTGTTGAGATGGCGAATCAGATGAAGAAGGAGGCCGGCGATGAGGAATGATGAGAAGACGATGGAGATGATCCAGGACTATGCGCGCGTGAGTGACTTCCTGACTTTCCTCTGTGGTGCCATCAATGGCGCGAACGAAGTTCCAAACGTCCTCCCCATGTGCAGCGACCTTACTCTTGTCGACCAGCTTGACACGATTTCAACATTCATCGCAAGACACAAGAAGCGTGACATCGGTGAGGTGAAATGGCTTCCTCTGAAAAAAGGAATGAGGTTGCCGTGTGACTCTTTGCTCATGAAGGATGACGGAACTGTCACTAACGTCGTGACTGTAGGAGGCGTGATGGCGGACCAGGACTGCTTCTATCTGCCAATGACGGCTTTTTCAAAGATTGACAAAGCATCAACTGATAACAACAAATAAGAACAGAAATGAAATTTATCATAGGAATTGATCCAGGAGAAAAGGGCGGCATGGCCGTGCTTGATATAGAAGGAAATGTTATAGAGGTTATCTCAATGCCGGAGACCCCGATGGATATTCTGAACTTTTTAAGGCAGTACGATCCTGATGACACTTTCGTTTATCTCGAAGATGTTGGAAAGGGTATTCCAGGTCAGAGTTCAAAGGCTACCGCAACATTTGCTCGCCATAACGGGCACCTTGAGATGGCGACGATGGCCCTCGACCTCAAGACTTATAAGATAACGCCTCAGAAGTGGCAGAAGATGTACCAGCTCGGAAAGAGTTCTGACTTCGAGAAGGCCGAATGGAAGCGGAGACTTAAAAGTAAGGCGCAGGAGCTGTTCCCTGCCCTCGGGAAAAAGGTAACGCTTCTTACGTGCGATGCACTGCTTATCGCTGAATACGGGCGAAAGCAGGAGGTAGGAAAGTAAAAGCAAGGGGAACTGCTCTCACGAGTGGCTCCCCTTAAAAAATACCTATGTCAAAATGAATACCAATTACACATCCTTTTTCTGTTTTCTTTTCTTGTTGAACAAACAGTCATCGCATCCCGTAGGGTAGTTGACAGGCAGATAATAGTGAATGGTGTTGTCGTCCGTCTTCACTTCATTCTGTTTCATGCGGGAGATATTGATGATCTGGTCGTTGACCTTATTGTACTCCGTAGAGCCGGGTTTGAGGTTCTCAAGAATCTGCTGCAGCTCAATAAGTTTCTTCTCCTTATTGGTTGCTTTCTCAAGCAGCTCGTCGGCATGATCCCTGATACCCTCATGAATCTTGTCTATCTGAGACTGTCTTAGCACCTCCTTGTTCTCAGCAATGCGCTGCTGAACAGCTTCGGTGGCCAACAGCTTTGCCACCTCGTCCTTGAGTGCGGCTCTGTTCCATGTTGCACCGGTCCTGATAGTCATCGCCCATGCATCCTCTTCGGGCCAACCCTGTGTCACAAGGTCGGCGAAGGCCATCTGTTCAGGCGTGAGCTTGAACGACCTGGCCATTTTACTTGTCTTTGCTGATACGTTTACTTCCATGATGTTTCTTTTTAAATCTCCAATCAAAACCAAAAGCAGACAATAACTTCCCGTTAGCACAATTCGAGATGTCTGGACCTTTGCTTGCGCCTCCCATCGCTATTGCTGCATCTTTTACGCTATTATACTCTGCAACAAAAGTTCCGTCTTTAGCGTATTGATACACTTTCTTGGTGCCTTTGCCTTTTAAATCTGGACGCGATCCTTTGTGGCCTTTGGGTATGAACTCGTTATCTTTCTTCTCGATTTCATAAACATAACCGCCAATGATATTTGTCTTTCTGAGAGTATGACGTTCAAAACCATTCTCTTTTGCGGCCTCAGAGACACTTTTATATCTTGCAATCTCGTTTCCTGCAGCATCACGCTTGATAACAAACTTCTGATGGCGTTTTGGTTTGCTTTCAATGGAGCTAAATTGCTCGTCTTTGAATCGCCAAACATAGCCATAAGCAGTATGGAGCTTTCCAGAACAACATGCAGATATTCCAGAACTTGGGCTAAATCCAAGTTCACGTTCTGCCGCATTGATGCTCGTAAATTCACGTACAACCTTTCCGGATAATGAATATTGCACTATAGGTTTTACGTGATGCGGGTGCCCAATTACTTCATGGCTATTAAAATACTCTCTCAACCTCTTCGTCCTTCTCTCAGATGCAGTTCCGTAAGTATTATTGTACTTGTAGGTACACCATTCGAGATTATTAACACAATTATTATCTCTCGACTCGTCTTTATGATTTACACATGGAAGATTTTTTGGGTTCGGTATAAATGCTTCTGCAACAAGTCGATGAATATTGAACGATTTGAATTTGCCATCTTTTGCAAGGTTGATAGTCGGGTAGCCCGTCTTGGTAGAATTTCGTAGCGAAAGAATACGACCTTCTTTAACGGAATGTCTTCCTATAGAATCAATAACATCATGTGTGACCGACTTGACTCTACCAAGATTTGAAACCTGGTAGAGCCCTTCGTAACCTTTAATATCTTTCCATACTTCTTCCATACACAAAATATTTTTACGATGCAAAGATAATAAATATTATTTTATCACACAAATAAATTAATGATTTTTAATGAGTTTCGTTCCATTCATCCCAATTATTCTCAAAAGGCCTATTGCCTTGAGAATCTGTCTCGCGTGTACGCCCGTTTCCGGTGCGGATATTACCTTTCTGAACGCCATTGATCTTGTTGATCTGCTTTTGCTTCTCAATCTCAGCCTCAACCTCAGCCTTCTTCTTCTTGACTTCAAAGAGAAGGTCGAGTTCCTGCTTCTGCTTGTACTCCTTGAGCAGGCGGCTTACCTCGTCATTCTTGGTGTACTTGGATGCGCGCTCTGCAGCAGTCTGCTTGGAGATGAATTCGTCCTGTACGCCAATACGGAGGTTCTGCATAAGCTCGCTGTCATTCTGATGGATATAGGGCTCGATCCATGCGTTGATATGCAGGTTCATGAGCGTAGCAGCCTTTTTGATCTTGAAGCCCCATCCGAACTTTACAATCTTTACCAACTGCTCTACGAATCCCTGCAGGCGATTGGCATCGGCAATAGCTTGCTCGATGGCGGGCGAGAACAGCAGCTTTACGGCAACGCCTGGCAGGTCTCCCGATTTCAGCTCAGGTGGCTTAACGGCGAATGACTGCTCATAGATGAGGTCGTAGAGTTTGATGAGAAGTGTGTTGTAAGAGTTAGATACGTCTGCCTGGTTGAGGAATCCTGCCTCACCCTTTGGATCAGAGATGGCAACCGCCTTTACGGAGCCATTCATATTGCCGGAGAGCTTCACGCCCTTACCCTTAGCGAAGAAGATCGGGAAGGCGTAAGCCTTGTTGTTCTCGAAGAAGTAAGACATCGCTTCCTCGTAACGCTCGATGGTGTCCTGCGAGAATGCCCATGCCGGTCCTTCGGGATTGGCGTGGTAGGCAACAGGGATGAATGGGAATCCATGTTCCTTCGGATCTCCTACCATCTTGAATCCATCAAGGCCGAAGGCACCCTTTATTTTCTCTATGACATCGCTCTTGGAAACGCTTCTCTTTGCCCGGTAGAGATATTTCTCATCCCACACCTCTACCCACTCTGTAGTGGTCTTTCCATCCTCGTCGAGGTCCTTGTATTTGCGAGCAAACAGAGTCAAGTCACCCGTAATTGAATCATAGTGAGGGTATAGCTTGTCACCGTCAATGAATGACAATGTTCTTGTGCAGGGATTTCCGTCATCATCAAAATAACCGACGACGGCAGCGTCAGATACGGTGTTAATGGAGTCAACGGCCTCGTAGAAACGCTGCTCCATACCCATAGTGAGCCATCCCTCCTTGAAGTCGAGCAGACTCAGCGTGTTTTCGAGAGTCTTTTTCTCATCCTTCTCGTTTGATGCCAGCTCGAACTGCATGTCGTTACCACACGTATGTGTATTGCGCTTCACCTTGATGACGCGCTGGAATGCAAATGCCGTTCTTGCTATTGGCTGTCGGAAGTATCGCTTCTGACTCGGTTTGCCGGGCACCGGGGCCTCCTTCCATACGTCGGGGTACAGAACCGGATTGTTGATCTTGTGGGCAGAAGGATAATATTCCCGTAGCATTTCGGACTGAGTGTAAACCTCAAGTTTGAGGGGATCTTCGGGTTCGGACATATCAGACCCCTGATACGTCGTGTACTTGATACCGGATTCTTTTGGCAATACCTTAAAGATAGGCTTGCGAACCAGGATCTCTTTGAAATCTAATTTGCGTGTCATAGCCGTTATCCTTTAATTAGTTAAAATTCCTCTTCAAAATTTATTTCGAAATCAGCCCCCATCATCCATGAGTTTTCAATCTCAAGGTTCAGAGGCTCTGCAAGATCAAAGTATGCCCGGAAGTAAAGCGACTCCCACCAGTCGGGAGAGTGTCCGACGATCAGCTTCGATTTCTTCTTCGGCATCAGGCAGAAGCCCTTGTCCTGTGAGTCGCTGTCACGTCTCAGAGACTGTCGTTCTTTCTGCAATACCTCGCGCAGTGGTATGTCGTCGTAGCCATTACCGGAAACCTTTCTGTCGAGCAGGCTCTCTTCGAAGGAGATGCCAAGTTCTTTGAGTTTTCGATATATAATGTACGCGCATTGTGACTTGAGGTCCTTGTAGAGATACTTTACGCCCTCTATCTCGTCATCCTCGTCTGCTATAGGTGCCGCTTGGTTGTTGAATGGGATAGCCTCCGGGAAGAATCCCTTAACGAGCTGGCCAAGGCCCTGATAGTCGTAACAGAAATTCTCCTCAGCGACACCCCACTCATTGAGTGTCCGCCTTATGACGGACACGGCTGTCTTTGAATTGACATTGACACAGCGGAAGTCTGCAATATGCCATCCTATCCAAAGATACATGACGAGGTTATCACCTCCCTCAAGCGCGATATCTGCCGTGCATCGCCGGATGCCGTCTCCATACTGATAAGCGTTTAAGAACACTTTTTCAAGGTCCTCGTCAGAGACCATGTCGTCGCCGGCCTCCGCAGCATTCCAGTTTGCCTTGAGGTCTCGCAGCACCTGTCCGTCATCCTGTGCGGCAAGTCGTGCAAGATATGTCGGGTCGGCGAGCAGCAGCATCGGGTTCTGAGAGAGGTCTGCACGAACGAAGGCCACTGACTGAACCATGGTTTCAATCTTGTCAAGCCCCCAGGCTTCATACTTAGGATCCCATGCGAGGTCAATGGCTTCCTTACATTTCTCGTACACCTCCTGCTTTGAGTCACCCCAAACAATCTTGGAGACGCGGTCTCCCTTCATGAAGCAGTAGCGTACCTTTCCGTCCTTTGCCGGGTCGATATATCCATCCTTGTCTACCCACCAATCAATGAACTGACGTACCCACGAGCGCGGATCTGGGTTACATGTTCCCCAAAATCTGTTTCGTATGCCGTAAGCATTTCGGTTACAGGTGGTTAGATACTTGAATTTTTTATATGAGATATGTGTAATCTCGTCGATAGCTATGAATGCGTACTCCTGACCTTGGAATCGCTCCTTGAAGTCGTCATCAGAATCGTCATGATAGAAGAACGAGAGCGTTCCACCTGCATTGAAGTTCCATGTCATCATGGACTCCGACTTGTTGTAGTAGCCGAACTGCGAGTATAGCTTGCGCGAGTCGCGTATCAGCTTTTCCATGGCCTTCTTGTTACCACGGAATACAGCAGCGTGGAAGTCCGGATTCTTGATGTCTTTTAGGGCTTCCATGAGCAACGAGAAACTTTTGCTTCCGCCCCTGCTGCCTCCGCAGATAAGGATATCCACGTCGATAGAGAGCATGTTCTCCTGACCTCCAGCTTGGGGAACGAAAGCATTTTTCAATTTTTTCGATATCGCCTGCTGTTGGAGGGTGTTTATATACTCCTGTGTGAGTATAGGATCGCCGTTTGGCATTTTAAATCCCGAAAACTGCCTCATTTTACCTCAAAAAGCATAAATATTCATATTTTTGTGCAAAAATACGCAAAAATATTTGTTTTATACAATTTTTATTCATATTTTTGCAGAAAATTAGTATAAATATACAAAAATCGCGGAATAGAGCAGGTGGTAGCTCGCCAGGATCATAGCCTGGAGGTCGCGGGTCCGACTCCCGCTTCCGCTACTAAAGAATATTGAAATTATCAATTAACTTTAAAACAAGAAAACATGGATAGAGAATCACTCAGACCATTGGTAGAAGCACAATTAGGTGAATCACGCTTGACAGTGCTCAGTGAAGAGACAGTAAACGCAGAGTTGGATGCAGAGCTCGAAGGTGTTACCGAAGACTCGCAGGTAGACGATGCATTCTGCAAGAGAATCGCTTCTCGCCTTCTCCGTATGAATGGCAACATTGCAAAGGAGGCAGGCAATCAGATTAACGATTGGAAGAAGAAGCATCCTCAAGTGCAACCTCCCAAGACTCCTCCTGTAAAGGATGAAGACGAGGACGATCCCAAGCTGAAAGCCCTCAAGGACGAGGTTGATAGCTTAAAGCAGAGTCTCGACGCTAAAAACAAGAAGGAGGCAAACGACAAAGTAATTGCCGACGTGCGAAAGAAGTTTAATGCCACATTCAAGGAAGGCAAGATTTCGGTCAACGAGTATTTTGCCGACCAGGTGTTCGGAAAGCTGACCCTGCCACAGCTTGCAGAAGGAGAGCAGTACGACATCAACGGGCTTGCAAAGACTGCAGAGGAGAATTACTTCGATGAGTTGAAGCGAGCAGGCATTAAGTTCGAGAAGCCCCGCAAGCCAGATCGACAGCAGGACGGTCCCAACCAAACTGCGCTTGACAAGCGGAACAAGCAGAAAGAACGACTCCGTTCGCGCGGTCTGCTCCCGGAAGAGAAAAAGAAGGAATAACCTTCAAAAGAACGTGAGACGAGCTGCGACGGTATCGCAGCAAAAAGATTGTTTTTAGGATAACAAATTTTTTACTATTATGGGTAATTACAAACGAGGAACAGACAACACGATCGGTGGCTCGCAGGGCGAAGTTTTCGGCAGTAACGAGTGCTGGATCGATGTTGACAAGACGATCCATTTCGGTCGAAAGATTGATGTGGCTCAGGCTGGTCTTAGCGAGGGTGATGTATTGCCTGCAGGCACCATGGTTCACTACGACAACGAGAGTGACTATGCCGAGGTTATCAAGGGCAACGCATCTGCCGATAAGTTGAAGACCGTGAACGGACTGACCCGTCACGATGTGCGAATCCCAAGCAACTGCATCTTTGCAAGTGTTGGCATCGTAGTGGCAGGTAAACTCTATGGTGATGCAACCGATGTGCCCGCAAGTGTGGAAGCACAGTTGCCAATGATTGTGTTTGAGCGTCTTCGCAAGGATGCAAAAGAGGCTTTCGGCATCGACGATTAATAACTAAAAAAGTTTTACAATTATGATACGAGACGCACAGTTTTATGATTTTATCGGCCAGGGTTTGGCTTCGATGGGATATGTTGAGAATGGTGTAGCCAGTCTTAGCATGTATCTCAACGACATGTTGGCTGATAAGTGGAATGCCGAGCGTACCTACGCTCAGATGGGATTCCCTCTTGATCCAGACATCAAGCTTCATCCTACTTACGAGCAGATTGAGGCTACCATTCGTCCTTACACCATGGCCACCTACACCGACTACGACTCTGACGGTGCTACAAAGAGCACTGACGGAATGTTGCTCAAGAGCGGTGAGTTGCCAATCTTCAAGCACGAGGTTTACCTCGACCGCAAGAAGATTCGCGACAAGATGGCTCTCACCGAGGCGTTGGGCGGAATGACCTCTGACATCGTTGATGCCGTGATGGACCTCTTCTTCACTTCTGTAGACAGCCTGATTGGTGGTAACTTCAACACCGTTCAGTTCCAGCGTCATCAGATTGTGGGTAACTTCGGTAAGCTCATCATCAACGCCAAGAACAACCCTTACGGTCTGCCCGTAGAGATCGACTTCGGCGTTCCCAGCGCGAACAAGCATACCAGTGTATGGTACACCAAGAAAGAGGACGGCACCATTGTTCAGAATCCTGCAATCGGCAAGACCATCTTCCCCGAGAAGGAGGCGAAGAAGATCATGCGCAATGCAAAGGACAACGACTTCATGCCTGCCGGCCACTGGGAGTGCTCTGAGCGCACCAAGGAGGATCTGCTTGAGATGCCTTATTGGAGAGTGATGTTCGCAACCGCACAGCGTCCTGACATTACTGACGACACTCTGCGTGTCGCTTGGTCGAACACCCAGGACGACGATGTGATTTGGAATTACATCGTTAAGAAGTTTGGTGGTCGCATCGATGTTATCGATGCCGTTGGCTCTGTTGAGTTCCTCAACCCCAAGACCAGAAAGGTTGCATATCACAACATGCAGGCCTTCCCCGAGGGAGTCTTGTCATTCGTGCCCGATGGTGCTATCGGTAGCGTTCAGAGTGGTAAGCCAATTTGGATTGACAGCGGTAACACCCGTTCTGCTCTGTTCGATGGCGGTCGCACTCTGATCCGTGAGATTCGCGATGGTGAGCACATGACAATCAAGACCAAGTCTGAGTCTCAGACTCTCTGTGTTCCAAACGCTACTCGCTGGTTCTACTACCTGAGTGTGATGGGCGCGTCGAGCTCCAGCTCAAGTTCAGCTCCTGCACCAACGAGCTCAAGCTCAAGTGCAACCTCAAGCTCAAGCTCAAGTTCTGAGGGAGAGTAAGTAGTATTCACCATAAGTCATTGTAAAATATGGTAAATGGAAATGAAACAAAGATTCGCACGGCTGAGGATTATCTCTTCGGCTGTGTGAACTTTGCTTTACCCCAGGAAGCCGTTGATTACGTGCTTGGTGAGCGCGAAGTAGCCAATGACACCCGCGAGGAAGACCTCGATGAGCGAACAAAACGACTTTTGAAGGCTGATTTGTATGTTTGGATATGCATGGGCCCGAGTCGTGTTGGAGCCACCTCTGACAGTGATAACGGATGGGAACATTCCGAGGGCGGCTACACCTTAACGGATGATGACAAAGACCGAATGCTCGTCTATGTAAAGGCGGTCTACGAGAAGTATGGCGAGGAGTTCCTGTATGATGACTCCGTCAGCGTTACAATTAGCAGCTTCGGGATCACACCCTGCGACTACGATGAGGCAGGAATCCCGCTTCCACATATTGAATGATTATGAGGAAGAACAAGGTCTTTAATCCGCCATACCCTCATACTATCAAGATAGTACGGAGAGAGTTGCCGGGGAGGTACGAAAGTGGACCTCTTACGGAGCACATCGTATATGAGGGAAAAGGCCGAAGCTATACAGATACAACTACTACCGGAGATGCGAAGGTTCAAGAGAACAAACGTAAGGCGAGTATTCCTGTCAAGTTCAGCGAATGGGAAGGTCTCACACCGAAATCCGGAGATATTCTTATAGCAATAAAGGGTGAAATTACCGAGGAATGGGAAGTTAAGGATTGGGAGCCGGATAATGGCCGAACGGTCATCTACGGCGAACTGAACAGAAACTTCAACGAAGGATGAATAATATAGATGCCCAAATAAAGAGCATTCTCAGTAATGCGCAGAAGCACGTAAACGGCGTTGCCGCACAAGGTGCTCAAGACGCAATGAGAGAGATCATTGATGTCGCACTCAGCGAGCTTGATGGTTTTCATGATGTCACAGGTAACTTGCGCAACTCGCTTGCAGTGGCAGTTTTCCATGACGGAGTGCTCAAAGGCTTCTATTCATCAGCGCAGGCTTTGAATCACGCCCCTACGAGGGTTACGCTTAAACAAGGAGAGCGTTACAATCTCGATTACTATTGGGGAGGCGAGGAAGTAGACAGTATCGGTAAACCATACCGAGCACCTGCGGGAGATCGTAACTATCTGGCACCACAAGAGGCTCAAGAGTTCTTTACGAACAAGATCCCAAGTCAGAGGGGTTGGTGTTATGTGATAGTGTCAGCCGTTGATTACGCGAAGTATCTTGAAGCCCGTGACGGGGTAAATATCTTGACACAGCTTCATGATGATTTCGAGCAGCGCGGCGCAAAAGTATCAGAAATGAAATACGAATAATATGTTGACACCGGAAGACATTTTGCAGGTAATGGATGAAAGCGTGGCATCAGCCATGAATATCCGCACTTTTCTGAACAAGCGTCCTGACGCAGTTGACAGGAAGCTGGCGGAATTTGTGGTTGTCGCTCTTCCCTACTCTGCTTCCAACAGAATGCTTGGTGAGAATGATGACTGGTGGATAGACATGACGGTGACATTCGAGATTTTTGTTGCTGATAGAAAAGCCGCAAGTGACACCTCTGAGCCCGATGTCCCGCGTATGAAGGAACTGAGATTGATGCTCGACGGAATCTTTCCAATTAAAAACAAGGAAGTTGGCATCAAGATCACCCGACCACGTACTGTTACGCCGGCATCGAGCGATGGAGAAGGCTACACCTACACGCGCATTCAGGCAAAGATGACAACCATGGTATAATAAAGTATTTATTAACAATTTAAAAGGATAACGATTATGAAGACTAAGAAAGAGTTGAAAGACGTTTTCGGTGGTATCGCCTCGCTGTGGTATCAGAAGACCGAGCTTGATCTGAGCGATCTGAGTGGTATTAACATCGTTCCGGACTACGACCTCCCCGTGAAGGTTGACACCGTAAATCTGGAGCAGGGCGAACCGACCATCAGCCACTACAAGGTGATTGGTCTGCCTGGTGACTGGATTACAAGTGCTGAACCGGGTGACATCGACCTGGGCTTCCGTGTTCCTACCAAGGAAACCAATGTTCTTGAGCTGGCCTACGGTAAGGATGCCGTTCAGCAGATTCAGAGCGCAACCGTCAACGGAGCTACTTACGCCGGCACTGCTCTGACCTTGAAGCAGAAGAAGGTTGACGGCACATTCATTCTTGTGAACGAGGACGAGACCAAGCTGATGATTATCGCCAACAGCTCTCTGTGGGCCCGTCCTGTCATCGATTCTGACGCGAAGGGTGTGTTTGCACTCGATTTCAGCGGCACCATCGAGAGCGACGGAACTACTCCCGACATTCTCTTCCTGGAGAAGGTAGAGAGCTCAAGCTCTTCGAGCGGCGAGTAACCAACGTGAATAACTGAAACCGGGGGCGGCGGACAATCCGCTTGCCCCTTTTTATTTATCAGAAGTACAGTTATGAAAAAAGACGTAGTAATCGTACATTACAACACACCGGAGTTGACATCAGCGGCAATCAAGTCTCTGAATAAGACCACGGAGGGTTGTCATGTCATTGTGTTTGACAATAGCGATGCCCGTCCATTCGTGAACACTTTTGACAATGTTGAGGTAATCGACAATACCAAAGGTCAGATTATCGATTTCGACAAATGGCTCAAGACGTTCAAAGATAAGGAGCCGTCGCCCGGTAATAACTACGGCAGCGCAAAGCATTGCTTTTCTGTTCAGTGGATCGTGGACCATCGCAAGAATCCGTTCGTGTTGATGGATGGAGATATTCTCCTGAAAGAGGATATCGCAAGCCTTTGGGACAGCGATAAGGCTTTCGTTGGCCGCATTAGTTGCAACACTCGCAGGTTCGGTTATGTAGTAAACCGCGTAGAGCCATGGCTCTGCTATATCAACGTGAAGATGATGCGCCAATACGGATTCAGCTATTTCAACGGTGCGAAGATGTGGAATCTTGTTAGCAACGCCCCCGACAGTCATTATGACACCGGCGCGTGGTTCCTGGAGGAGGTGCTTCGTCTTGGCCTTCCTTACATGGAGATCGAAAACAAGGACTATTGCCTGCACCTGAGACACGGAAGCTGGAAGCCGAAGAAGATTAATGAATGGTTGAATCAGAACAAGAAATTATGGGAATAGACTACGTAGTGCCAATGGTCTTTCATGACGATGTAGAGTGGCAGTCGAGTTTCATCAAGCGTAACAGGGTGTTCGATGAGAGCAATCCATACGAATTTGTCCGTTATCGCAGCTGGGGAACAGAACATCTCCTCATTCAGTGTATCAAGAAATTCATGCCGTTCGTAGACAGGATTTTCGTCATACTTGCTATGGAGAGTCAGAAGCAGGATTGGATGGATGAGGAAGGTGTAAACATCGTCTACCATAAGGATTTTATGCCTGATGAGTTCCTTCCCACCTTCAACAGCAGGGCTATTGAGCTCTACATGTATAAGATTCCCGGTCTTAGCGAGAGATTCATCTATGGGAACGATGATATGTTCCCTGTGTCAGAGTTGAAGGAGACGGATTTCTTCGAGGGAATGGTTCCATGTCTGCACTACACTGAGAGACCGTTCCCCGACGATCCTAACGACTTCCATTTTGCAGCAAGAAACGGCCTCAACTTCATCGCAAGCCAATTCGGTAAACATTATACAGATACATGGCTCAAAGGCGGGCACAGCCTCACTCCCATGCTCAAGAGTACATGGGAAAGGCTGTGGGAGAATAATTATTTCAAGATGAAGCGGACCATCACTCCATTCCGGCAGGTAAAGAACTATAATCAGTGGCTCTGTCCTTGGTGGCATTACCTTTCCGGGAATTACGTGGACCGCACCCCATGCAGAAAGTACGTCGGTGTCAGAAAGAGCGTTGATGAGGTACGTGCCACCCTGCTTGATGAAAATCTGCAGGTGGTATGTGTGAATGACAATGAATGCGAGAACAATTACACGCTCTATGGAGAGGCTGTAAAGTCGGCCCTTCGTGAGCGGTTAATGAAGTAGATTATGAAGAAAGATATAGAACAGCCAACATTTGACCTGCAGCGCATGACGAGCGAGATCATGGAGCAGGAAGCTGAGACCGTTGAGTTGCGCGGTAAGAAACATCGCATCGGGTGGCTCAAGAACCGGACGGTGAGGAAATTCTCACACATCATGTTGAAGGAGACAGACCCTGTTAAGCGAAACGTAAAGGCTGCAGCCTGTATTCTGCTGAATCACCGGAACGGCCTTCTCACGGCTTTTCTCCTGAACTTATGGTACCATATCTATTGGCGATGGCTTTATTATATCGTGGATATCGACCAGGTAGAGGTTGTCGCAATCCTCGATGCAAGTAAAAAAAAAATTCAATCGGACCCGTTAGTAGTGGCTACCATATTAGCGACCGGGATGATGGACACAGCAATGATGATGGCTCGTCACGAACTTGGCCCAGCCGCACGAGGTGGGGTGCAGCCTACTCCTTAGCGGAGAAGTTTCCGTTCCTGTTCGAAAGAAGGTTCGGAATCAAGGCTTTTGATTATTGGTATGGATATTCCATGTGCCAGATAGATCTCATGGTGGCAGACCAGCCGGTGATAAGCTACAAGAGCGAGAAAAAGAACGAGCGTTCGATGTTTGGAACAAGTGATGAGGTGAACGAGATGAGCGACCTGACTGAGGCTTGGAAAAAGAAGCGCAAGAACAGGAGCTACGTCGGAAAGAAGTTCTCTCTTAACGATTTTATGACGAACAAGATTTTATAACAATTAAACATATATACTATGGCAGTAGATTTGGGCAAGATGTGGTTCGAGATGGGTATTCGTGACAATGTCACGAACTCACTCGGTAAGATCCTTGAGATGACAAAGATTTTACAAGGTGACATGAACAAGGTTGTTGCTTCTGCAACTGTTCTTGGCAAGATTAAGCCCGTGAAATTCGACAACGGCAAAGCGGTGCGGGATGCTCTGAATTATCAGAAAATGCTCCTGAGAATTGACGATGCTCTCGAGAGAATTTCGAACAGAAGGCTTAGTGCAACGGTTGATACCGACAAACTTGATCATGCTACCAAGCAGCTATTGGACTTTCGTAATCAGTTGGAGAAGTTGCAGAGTCTTAATGGCAATGACTGGAACGGCGACATGCTTACTACGCAGAATACCGCATTGCGCAATGTGCTGCAGGTTGTAAACAGCCTTCTCCGTGAGCAACAGAACGCAGAGAGGAATGTTGCGGCTCAGACGCAGGCGAATGCGAAGGCAAACATGGACTTGGTCGCTTCGTATGACAAGATTGTTGAGAAAGGGAGCGCAGCCACAAGAGCCGTTGGCCAGCTCACCAATCAGATAGGCACCTATGTGTCAATCTATGGTGCGGAGCGACTGCTGAAATCCATCATCGAAGTTGGTGGCGAGTTTGAGGTGCAGCATATCGCCCTGCAGTCAATCCTCGGAGACCTTGAGCAGGCCAACACCATGTTCAACCAAATCAAGCAGTTGGCTGTAGTATCTCCATTCAACTTCAAGGAGTTGGTGACTTATTCGAAGCAGGTCGCCGCCTTCAACGTCCCGTATGCAGAGATGTATGATACAACCCGAAGACTTGCTGATATGTCTGCAGGTCTTGGTGTCGACATGGGCCGCCTGATATTGGCTTTCGGACAGGTGCGCTCTGCTGCCGTTCTGAGAGGCCAGGAGTTGCGTCAGTTCACTGAGGCCGGCATCCCAATGGTACAGGCTTTGGCTGACGAGTTCACGAAGCTCAACGGTAAGGTTGTGACTACGGGAGAAGTGTTTGATCTGATTTCAAAACGAGCCGTACCTTTCGAGATGGTAAAGAAAGTGCTGTGGGATATGACGAATGAGGGCGGTCGCTTCTACAACATGCAGTTTACCCTCGCCGACACACTGACAGGTAAGTGGTCAAACCTTGTCGATGCTTGGCAGATTATGCTCTCAGAGTTTGCCAAGGGTGAGAGCATAACCGGTAAGATGTTCAAAGGAATGGTTCAGGGTCTTACATGGCTTATCGAAAATATCGATAATCTGACACCTGTTATTGCGACGACGTTTGCTGCATTATCAATGGCAAAGGTTGTGTCCTTCATGTCAAAACTTGCAACATTTGGCAACGAGTATTACTCTGCGACGATCGCGAAGGCGCAGCAGCTCAATGCCATCAAGATACGTGAGCGTTTCATCCAAGGAGAGATTAACAAGTCGGAGATGATAAGCCTTCTTAACCGCAACAAGGATGCAACCCTGTGGCGCACCAACCTCATCCTTGCCGGAAGAATGAACAAGATGGCCCTTATACGACTCGATTATACAAAACTCGAGAACAGACAACTGCTCATGCAGATGATGCGTATCGGTCAAATAGATGCTGTCACGAGGAGACTGATACTGAACGGGCGCGGCGTTGCTGCTGCGTTCCGCATGGTGTCTATGTCTATGACTACCGCACTATCATCAGCAGGCCTCCTTTCATTAGGGCTGCAGGCTGCAGTTGCTGCGCTCGCTTGGTTTGCTACCGACTGGCTCATGAACAGCAACAAGATGAATGAGGCGTATTCGGCATCACTCGAAAGCATGAAGCAGCGTTACGACGAGCTGTTTAGCTTCGTAAAAAACAACCCAATCGATATTGTTATTTCAACAGGCAACGAGAGGGAAATCAAGGAAATGATAGACCGCTATAAGGATGCTATCAAGGAAGCTATCCCTGACGAGGCAGCAAGCATCATCGGCGGTGCCATCAGACTGTCTGCCGGCTCTTTGGAAAAGGAACTGCTCTCTTTGAAGGAGCAAGTTGACCTGCTGCAGCGCGCACAGCACGCAGCAAAGGAAATGGCAGGTGCTTTTGACGAGGCAGAGGAGAGCACGAACAGGTGGAATACTGAGGGTATTGCTGATAACATGCAGGACTTTCAGGATGCCATCAACGACTATATCAAGCAGACGAAGAATTGGAACTATTCCGACTATGACGAGTTGGCCAACAGGCTGATCGCTATAGAGAAGGAGGCTACGAACTCAGGTCGCGCCCTCAGCAAGTACGAGACGAATCTGGTTGAGATTGGCCGTACAGTGAAGCAGATGCTTTCAAGCGGAAACACCTTCGAGGCTATATCCCGTTACATCGGACTGCAGAATGCGGCCAATACTCCTGCAGCCAACGACCGCAAGTTTGACTTTGGCGGTGTGTTTGACATGAGTGGAGGCATCTTCACCAACAGCTATGCACAGCAAAAAGAGAATTTCGACAGACAGCTCACGGAGATCTACAATGATATCAAGGAGCGCATGATTCAGAAGGGACAGGATCTCTCGACTGAGGTAGGTCGCCGCACATTCCAAATGCTCTCTACAGAATGGATGGGTCGCAAAGAGTTCAGCAAGGATATGCAGAGCTATGCACAGCTCTTTTGGGACAGCATAATGAATAGCGAGTTCCAGGTAAAGAGCGACAACCTTCCTCGTATCATCGCTGAATACATGAAGACGATCGACAAGGATGGTGTGCTTAGTAAGTATATCACCGGCGAAGACACGAGCGACAAGGTCGTAGACAGCGTAAGAAGTATGTTCGAGATTGCCAAGACAGAGATTACGGCGCGTTACCCTGAGTTCAAGAAAATTATTGACAATACGTTCAATTACAGCCCACTTATTCTTCCCGTAACCGTTACGGAATCTCTTGGTGGTGCCTTCAAGATTCTCACGGGGTGGCGCAAGGAGGTGAACGACTACATGAAGGATCATGGTATCAATATTCCCATCTCTGCAGACATGAGTATGGAAGACCTCAAAAAGAAGGTAACTGAGTACAAGGATGAGCTGCAGACGAGTGTTGACGAGAGTGGAAAAATATTGATAGGCATGGGCTTTAAACTCGATGCTCTTCCAAGCGAGAATGCCCTATCTCCCCTATCGCCTTATTTCAAGGAGCAGGGTTATGATAGATATACAACTTCAAAGCCCCTGCTTGATGCAGTAAACGAGCTTATCAAACACTTTAGTCTTAATGTCGAGACCAAGCATGACAAAAAGAATAATGGGACTAAGAAGGATAGTGCCCTTGAGAGAGCGAAGACGAGACTTGAAGAGCTCAAATCATTCCTTGATGAGTATCGTAAGTTCGAGGCTCAGTACGGTCGCGAGAAAGCCATCGATCTCGTTGAGAAGTTCTTCCCCGGCTTGAAGGGTAAAGGTGCCAGCATCGTTGACAACTACCTTGGTGAACTTGAGAAGATCAAGAATAGCCTTAGCCTCAACACCGAGGCTCGAAAGAAATTCGGCACCTCAATCGATAAACTTGAGGCGGAGTACACTCTAAAGTTCGATAAAGACTCTGCTGACAAGGCTGTGAAGGAGATGCAGGAATATATCGAGAAAGGAAGCAAGCAGTGGAACCTCTATAAGATCCTGCTCGAAAAGAGCGGAGACGAGAATCTCGCAAAACTTGCGTTCAAAGATGGTGCGGTATGGGACGAGCAGGCAGAAGCCCTTGCCAAGAAGCTTCGCTCCATTCTGCCTGACAATATGCAGGCGATCGATTGGGGAATGACTGATGCTGAGGCAAAGGAGCACTTCAAGGGTATCAATGGTGCCTACGACCTCTGGAAGAAAATTGTGAGCCTCATAACTAATAACTATACCGATGGCCTGCAGAAGACCGCTGACGCTACAAGCAAGCTGCTTTCGATAACCGAAAAGATAGCAAAGCTTGAGCGCGAAATAAGCGACCTGCGCAAGAAGGGTGCCAGTGAGAATGACCCGCGTATCATTCAGAAGCAGGAAGAGATCAAGAAGCTGGCAGTTGAGCAGTTTGAAACCTCAGAGCCTTATCTGAAATTCTACTCAGCCATCCTCGCGATGACTGCAGAGGAAGCCGAGAATGCCGGAATCTTCATCAAAGAGAATCTTGTTAAGCAGTTGGCCGACGGAGTTATCAACGCAGACAAATATCTCAAAAGCATCAAGAATGTAGAATCCCAGCTTGCGAAGATACGCGGCAATAAGGGAGCGTTCATGACGTTCGCTACCGGTGGACTTACTGGGCTGCAGAGTAGAAAATATGACAAGCAGGATGCGGAGGTTGCTGCCAATGCTATCAAGATTCAGCTTGCTCAGGAAAAGCTACTCGAAGCTCGTAAGGCACAGGCAGAACTCGATTCGAAGGCTTCTGACGAACAGATTCTTGCTGCCAAGATTAGGCTTGCCTTGGCCAAATCGGAGCTCGAGATACTGGAAAAAAATCAGAAGAATGCACAGGCCCTGTTAAAGTCGATCGGCATAAAAACAGAGGATCTTAAATCTATTGCTACGGTCATGTCAAATGTATCGTCAGCTTTCGACGGCCTGCAGCAGGGTGCCCAGCAGATTTCGAACATGTTCGATGCCTTGGGTATGGATGGCCGCGCCGCAGGATGGGGAGATGCTGCAGACTTCATAGGTGCCATCGGTGGAGGCGTGAAGTCGGCAACGAATGTCTTAAAAAGTGCTATGAATGGTGATGTAGGCGGTATTATATCAAATACCGTTGGTATAATAACAGGTCCTATCACCGGCTTGGCGCAGCTCCATGACAAAAAACTCGACCGTGCTATACAGAAGAGTCAGCGAGAAGTAAGAAGACTCGGATATGAGTATAAGAATATCCAGGACGCGATGGAGAAGGCCCTTGGCGGTATCTATTCCACCGGAGGGTATCGCGAGATGCTTGCAAACCTCAAGAAACAGCGAGACGAGATACAGAAACAGCGCAATGCAGAGGACAGAAAGAAGAAAACGGATGCTGACAAGCTGATGGACTACGACCAACAGCTCAAAGAGATGGACGAGCAGATCAAGAATTTTGCGCTTGATATGGCAAACACTCTCTACAGTATCGACCTGAGCAACTGGGCAAGTCGCCTGACCGAAGCTATCGTTGGCGCATGGGAGAGAGGTGAAGATGCTGCAAAGGCATTCCGCGACACCGTAAAGGAGATTGTTGGTGACATCACCAAGAATATACTAACAAAAAAGGTGCTTGAAGCAGCCTTTGACCAGCTTGGCATCGACGATCTCATTAAGAATGAGATGGTGATGAAGAATGGAAAGCTTGATCCAACTTCCATCACGAAGATTGCCGACGCACTCAATCAGGCAGGAGAGATGACGGTTATCGCAATCACCGATATCCTTGATGAACTCGAGCGTAAGGGATATGTCGAAAAGGGAGGTGGTAGCTCTTCTTCCATAACGGCCTCTGCAAAGAGCCTTACTGAGGAGACCGGCGATCTTGTTGCAAGCTACCTGAATGCCATCAGGCTTGATGTGTCTGCGACGAGAGCGACCATCATGGAGCTGCTTAAAGTAGCACAGGGGCAGGATGAGATGCCTGTTATCGCAAGGGCACAGCTCGCCCAGCTCGAAGCTATCGCGAACTATACAAGAAGAAATGCCGATGCTGCAGAACGCATATACAACATACTGCACAGCGTGGCACCGGACGGACAAAGAATTAATATAGCTTAATTATGGAAACAAAGAATTTGAATAAGACACTCAGAGATCGGGCCCGTGAGCTCGGTCTCTGTGACCAGTGGTACAAGGAGTGGGATAAGAACTCAACGAGACAGGAGCTTATCGACAAGTATCTGAACGGCATAGATTTTTGTATCGCAAACGACTATCCGAATATTGCATTTATCAAGGAGTATTTCCCGGATAGTCTGCTTCGTAAAAATGAAATCTATCTGAATTGCACTGCAGAAGTAAAGAACGCACGAAAGGTTGTGTTGCTTGGCGAGTCAAAAGTGAACGCGGTAGTAGACGGAATGGCAAGTAGCGATATCTACGTGCGCCACGGCTCTGAGCTCAATGTTGTGGCAACGGATGGTGCCAGGGTTTTCGTAGAGATGTACGAGGATAGCAAGGTTAAGGCTGTAGCAGATGCGGAATCGAAAATCTTTATTTATCAGCATGGAGGCCATGCGGAAGGCGGCAGGAATGTGAACATAAGAGACAAAAGAAAAGCAGGGACTTAATCCTTGCTTTTCTTCTTCTTTACGGGTATTATGTCGAGATGTTCCATTGCTTCTACATCGCTGAACACTTTCTTTTTTAAGAAGTAGCGTCCACCGATTGCCGGGTTTCTCTCTACATACTCCCACCCTCTTTTGCTCATATACGAAAGAACATCAGCATCGTTTTCGAATGTTATATCTCCCCATTTCTCTTTTGCGATATAATATTTGGTGCCACCAAGTTCAATCGTAACCTGAGACAGCCCAGATGTTGACACCTCGCAATAAACGTCATACGCTTCGCCGGGCTTATCAACCCTCTGAGCAGAACAAACCGTGGCGATCATTAATACCAAGAACAAAAAAATCTTTCTCATAATCGTAACTTTTTATGGTTTAAACTGCTGCAAATATACAAAAATAGCGATTTCTTTACAAGAAATATTCAATTTTTCATCATATTTTGTATAAATATTCTTTATAAACGTATATTTATACGAATTTAATTCGTATATTTGCACAAAATTCAAAGATAACGAAAATGAAGTGAAGCAATGAGGATATTGGTTAGAGGAAACGTGAAGGTATTGGGCGATGTGTATTCTATGCACCAATCGTACAATGTAGTATTTGTCAAAGAGCCAAACGACAAAGAATACGACATAATCCTGTACGGAGATTTTGAGCTTGATTCCATTCTTATCCAAAACGAAACAGAGCCTGTCTATTGTACGGGTGGGATATACTCTTACCGCATGAGTAAAGAGGAAATCGCAGAATACAGAAAAAGAAAGGAGGTGGTGTAATTATGGCACATTCTAACGACATCATTTCTTCACCAGTCAGCTTTGCTGATGTAAATGCAGTATTGGGCACAAGCCACACAGACCTTGGGAGTTTGTGTAAAGATGAGCATATTAATAAATTTGCTCGTTACAAACCCGTCCCTTACCCTAAAATAGGCGGCATCACTAATGCTGAAAGAAAACTTGCCAAACAAGGCATAACAGTAGAGGACATCGTGAAAAGCAGAACGTTAAGCGGTGGTGCTATAATGGACGCATCTGCAAATGATTGGGAATATATCCAACCTGTAGGCGGAGCACAACAACCATTCCGTTTAAGCGATTTTGGCAACACAGATATTGCTTCTGGCTACGGATATTATCATAGCGCAGTACCTCCAATACAAGTTAATTATCCAAAAGGAGGTTGGAAGTACAATCGTGGAAGTTCTTCAAGGTATATGACTATATATGTTGACCTTGACCCTGACGATGACATAATCAACCTACAAGCGATTGACTTTGTATCGTCTGAGTTAAACTTGAACGAATGGAAGTTGGTGGCGTATGTAGATAGCCCTTACTTTAGCACGCATATATTCACTTGTGACGATTACATCTTGAGCGATGGCGACCCAAGCGGAAGCACAATACCAATATTAATACCAAGCGGCAGCGGCTCTTTTGTCGCAGATGTATATATCTGTTTGTATCGCTACAAAGACGGACAATACGAGTTTATGCCTTTACCAAAGCAAGGCGATTATAATCTCAGCCCGATGAGTTTATATATTAATGACGATGCATCTGAAAGTGGAGGTGGTATTGAGGGTGATGTTTTTGCGAACACTACAGCCAGCTATGCTCTTAATGGTGAATATCGCTCTTTGGCTGATTTTACAGATGGTGGTGAAGCAAAATGGGCATTACGCTCATCGACTGGCAACCTATTCTTCTGTCTGAAAATCACAAATAAGAGCGGTTCGAGCAAGACTATTGCAAGAACAGACTTCCACCTTACAATGGATGCTTATAGTGGTGCTCCACAATACATGTATAATTCAAGCAAGAGTGCGATAAGCACTTTTACGATAGCTAATAACTCCACTGTTACGATATACCTTGAATGGGACGCTGCATTGGCTGCTTCAAGCTTTTGGAATACGTCTAATAAAAACAACGCATGGAGTTTTGATATAACACGTAACGGAGCTTTTCTCGTAGGAAGCGATATGTACGCTTTCAAAGGAACGGATGGATGGGTTCAACGTTAAATATTAAATGATATGAAGAAATTAGGATTAATTTTAGCAATGGCGTTATTCTTCGCAGCATGTGAGGATGAAGCCGAGTTCGTACAACAGAAAGGCGTAGAATTATTTCCAGAGCCTTATGGCATAGAGGTTAAAGAAGCTTCTATGAGCTATTCCGAGTATGGCGTTTTTGAATGCGGCTCAGATGGGGAGCTGTCAATGGGGACAAGTGGAGATTTGGCTATTAAGTTGAGAATAGTAAACACCACAAATGCTGTTCAGATAGTATGTAGGCAGCATTTTAAAATAGACCTTGATGGAAAGGCGACAATGATACCAACGTTCTTGTATAATTCGGATATGCGAACAAAGCGGTTCGTAACTATCAATCCACATGAAATGATGGAGGTTGTAGTGTATTTTGAGAACGCTTTTGGGCATGTTGATTTGCAATGGCTTAATAAGGTAGGAGGTATTAATGAAGTCTATTCACTTGATGTTTTATTGGCGAACAATTATGTGTACGGATGTGATTTATATGCGCACCCAGCCAAGCAAGGAAGATGGGTTGCGAGACATTAGCTATATATGTTACAAGGACTGAGTGTTTTTCACAATATTTATTAACAATTTTAAAACGTTTTAATTATGTTTAACATTCTAAGTACAACGGAGAACAGCACATTTACGTGCGTTCAAGATTCAATCATCGTCAATGGTAACTATTCCAAGGACGTTGGTAATAACCAAATTACCAGTATCCACGGCGACTGCTATCGCAATGATGGTGGTAACATCGGGGCTAACATTGGGTATTTTAATGGCTACCCAAGTGGTAATGAGTTCACTTACGACTTGTCGCAGATGAGCCGTCGGGACAGCAACCTCGTGTGGGATGCTATTGATGAAATTGAGTCAAACATCATCACCCCACCGAACGATTAAGGCATTGAGGGCTTCGTGCCCTCTTTGCTACATTCGCAGAAAGTAAATATTCAATCAATTTAAATAAGTTATAAGTTATGAAGAAAAAGATTAAGACATCGCTGATTTTATCAGCCTACAATGTACTCAACTCGGCCAAGACAGGCTCAATGTCAGACGATGACAAAGTAAAGGCGTGGAAGATTGCTTGTGCCTTGAAACCTATCGCCACCAAGTTTGATGAGGATTCGAAGGATGCTGCAGAGAAGTTGAAGCCCCAGGACAAGGACTTTGCTGAGAAGTATCAGAAGGCGCAGGAGTATGAGCGCATGGTCCGGATCCATAACGTTGACGTAGACAAGCTGCCTATGGGTCCTGCTGAATACGCCCAATTTGTCAATGAGGTGCTCATTCCCTACAACAATCTTGTCGATGCGGCTCTGAAAGATTTTGCCAACAAAGAGGTTGAGGTTGAGTTTGAGCCACTCTCTGACGAGGCCTTCGGTAAGCTGATGATAGGCAACGATTGGACTATGGGTCAGTCCGTAGCTCTGTCGGATATTATCGTTGGCGAGGATAAGCCCGCATCGAAGAAAGGCAAGAAGTAACCCCTTTTATTAACTAATAAATTATATCAGAATGAAAAATGTAGGTATTTGTCTGCTCCTGTTCCTTTGGATAATCGGAGTGGTTGGCAGTTTCGGTTACGCCCTGTACTACAAAGAGGGCTATCCAATCGTTATCGGTATCGTCATTGCAGCTTGCTTTGGCGTTCCGACAGTCAAGAAACTTTGGAAGAAGATTAATGAGTAGTGCTAACGCAGGGCGGGCCCTGGCTCGCTCTGTATCAAACTTAAAAGATTAGATTATGGAGACAAGTATGGGTAACAAAGGTTTTACGCTTGCCATCTTTGGCGGCGAGATGGTTTCGGTAGCTTTTGAACTCCGCTACATGATCATTTTATCAGCAATGCTGATATTGGCTGATCTGTGGTGGGGACATTCTGACACCATGAAGCGGTACTGCGAGGCGAAGGATAGCGGCGATGCTGCCGGAATGGAGAAATACAAGTGGCATAAGTCGAGAGCTCTCAGGCGAAGCGCAAACAAGTCGGTGGATTACATTACCTACCTTGTAGTTGGTGCCTTTGTTGGATTGGGCATAACAGAACCGATGAATGGCTTTAGCCACGTATATACGGCTGCAATCGGATTAGGTGTAGGCTGCTTGGCTGAATTAGCTTCTATCATTGGCCACTACTGTTACGTAAAGTGGGGTATCGAGATTAAGGTTGTTGACGTGTGGCGTTGGCTGCTGAGATTTGTAGTTAATATCTTCAAGGCAAAGAGTCATTTAGGTAATGCGCTTGAAGAAACGATTAACGATAGTAAAAAGGAGGAATAGTCATGCAGATCAACAGACAACAGATTCAGAGGGCTTTGATAGGCTGCAGCCTCCCTACCGTATCGGCTATTGACGAGTTCGTCGCATCTTTCAATATGTGGCATCTCGCCTATGGCATTGACTCAACGAAAAGAATGGTCCACTATCTCGCACAGGTGATGCATGAGAGTGCCTGCCTTCGATATACTACAGAGCTGGCGAGTGGTGCTGCCTACGATACGGGTGCCAAGGCTATTGCGCTCGGCAACACGCCCGAAAAAGATGGTGACGGACAGAAGTATAAGGGCCGGGGTTATATCCAGCTCACCGGGCTCGGAAACTACAAGGCGTTCAACAACTCTGACCTTTGCACCGAAGACGTAGTGGCCCATCCCGAAAAGGTTGCTGAGTTTCCGCTTAACCAGATGGCTTCGATGTGGTTTTGGCAGACCAACAAGCTGAATGAGCTTGCCGATACCGATGATGGCGGCAAGATGGGCGAGGACGTAGTGAAAAGAATAACCAAAAAAGTCAATGGTGGTCAGAATGGTCTCGCTCAGAGACTTTTCTATTACAGACGTTTCAAAAAAGAATTTGGCTTATGACAGACGAAGAAAAAAGCAAAATGCTTGCTGAGATATATCGTCAGCAGCAGTTGTATGGTGGCTGTGGACCACAGATAATGATGTACCTACTTATTGGTGTGATCGTGCTGCTCTTTGCGTCGTGCTCTACTAAGAGCATGGTCGAGACAGATGTAAGCTATCAGAAGTTGACGGAGGCTACATCAAGGATTGACTCGCTGATTCATACCACCTCTACGTGGCAGCAGAGCATCTTTCTGCAGCAGACAGCTTTGGTGGACTCATTTAAAAGCAAGGAGGTGCGCGACACGAGTCGCACGGTGTTTCTTGGCGAAAAAGGAGATACCATCAAAGAAAAAATCATCATCAAGGAATACTACGAGCGCGAACATCAATCGTCGGAAACAAACGATACGTGGTACTCGGAGATTACAAAGCAGACCGACTCGCTATTACACTCCAACCAAGTATTATCCTCGAAAGTGGATTCCTTGCTGCACATACATAATAAAGAGACCGTGGTCGAGAAAGAAGTTCCATGGTATAAACGATGGCTACAGAGCCTCTATCCGTTCGTGATTGTAACTCTTATAATATATGTTGTTTATCTAAGGTTTTTTAGGAAGAGTAATTCTTCATAATGTAACTTAACCTCAAGCAAGCCTCTTGTGAAAGCCGCTTGCCTATTTATATCGGGGATAAAGAAAAAAGTCCCCCGACTTTCATAAATAGCATCTCACCTCAATTTACGATTCTACCCACATACAGGTGCGGGGGACTAAAGCGTCTCCAACCTATATGCGGGCTTTTTGTTTCGTATTAAGGTGAGATGGTGCAAAGATATAAAATTTTAATGAATATAACGAATGAAAGTCGTAGAAATATTAAAATTAGGGCAAAATATCCTTAAAACGCTGCAAAAAGCTCGCATTAGAATAGAAGACGTGCGTTATATAGGTTTGTACGAAGACTATCAATCAATTATGAATGATGGCTACAAGAAGTCGTATGCCATCGCTGTTTTGTCAGAAAAATACAACATAAGCGAACGCAAGGTTTATTATCTGCTAAAACGCTTCGAAACAGACTGCAAAATTGATGCAGTGTGATGTGCCATGAATTATCTTTTTGTGTTTGAAAATGTAATAACTTTGCAATGTGGTTTTTCCGGATAACCTAAGTAAAATTAGTATTAACAATTCAAACAAAAAAAAAGATTATGGCAGAAATTTATTCTATTCCTGACGGCGGCAACAGTGGTCTCGGAGGTGTTCCATTCTCTATTCCCATAGGAGGTATGGGTAATGGTTTTGGTTATGGTATGAATGGTATCGCTGACCTGTTCGGCCTCGCAATCATCGCATCGATGTTCGGCTGGAACGGCGGAGGTTTTGGTAATGGTGGCTTCGGCGGCGGCAACTCTGGCGCAGCTTTCCTTGCTAACCAGCTTTCGAACGACTCAGGCCGCGAGCTGATCATGAACGCAGTGACCAACCAGGGCGAGGCTTCACGTACAGCCATCCAAACACTGAGCACCATGCTCGGCCAGGACTTCAACCTCGTGAACAGCGCAGTTGGTAATGTTCAGAACGCATTACAGACTCTTGCTTTGCAACAGGCTGTAAGTGTTCCTCAGATTATCAACTCAATCCAGAGCGGTGATGCAGCACTGACAAGTGCTTTCCAAAAGTGTTGCTGCGACCAGCAGCTTGCTACTTGCCAGCAGACAAACACCATGCAGAATGCTATCAATGGCGTAGGAAGCAAGGTTGATGCCAAGGCTGCAGCAGATCAGCTTGCCATGTGCCAGCAGACCTACAATCTTACTGACGCAATGAACCGCAACTACCTTGCTCTTGACAACAAGATTGATGCCATGGAGAGCAGCCGAAAGGACCGCGAAATCGCAGCAAAGGATGCCGAGATTGCTACCTTGAAGAGTCAGAACTTCACCGCAGGCGTGATTGCTCAGAACCTGGTACCTGTAAACGCTGCCCTCGCAGCTCTGAACAAGGAGGTTGACGACATCAAGTGCAAACTCCCCAACACCATCAATGTTGAGTACCCACAGGTTTCGGTAGTTAACACTACTCCATACATGGGTGGTTACTATCCCGGTTTTGGTGGTTTTGGTGGTTTCGGTGGCAACGTCAACTTCTAAGAAAGGAGGTGAGCTATGGGGTGTTTTAACGTTACAACCAACAATCGCGGGATTCCTTATCTGAGCTCGACAAAAATAACCGTCGGCACAGAGTCGGTAGATGTCGCCCTTGGGTTTATCCGTGGCTCTCTGCCTCCAGTGGGCTACTTCACGGTACGGCTTGCTGATGCCATTCCAACCGGCACCACGCAAACGCTGCCGATTACTCTTACGCTCAATGGTACGACCCGTGCGCTCACTCTTTTTGATGGGACTCCCGTTACTGTGGCAGAGCTTATCGGAGGGACCGGCGTATTCTCTGTATTCAATGACAGATTCAATGGCATACTACAGATGATGTCTCGCACTACAGTATGATTCGGTGAAAATTTATTCAACATTAAAAGTAACAAACAATGGATTTCAAAAGTCTTGGAGCGGGTCAGACGCTCTATGTTTTACAAAAAAGCGACAAGCAGAAGCCAGTTCTGCAGTTGGGTGTTGTCAAGTCTAAGAGCGAGCCGAAGGCTGCTTATCAGACCAATCAGCCACTCTTAAACGGCCTTTCGGCCATGAACGGACAGAATGCTGTCGTGGATATTGTTGCATCAATCAACGGAAACGATGTACCATTTAACAACCTGCCTGCAAACAACGAGACTGCATCTTACAATGGCGGTAATACGTTTATAAGTTGCAATCAGCAGGCTACCATTCAGGCTGTTGATGCTATGATGCAGGTATCAAAGCAGGAGTTGGAAAGAGAATCTTATAACAAGTCTGTTCTCTCCGAAGGTGAGAAAATGCTTGAGAAGCTTAACCCAAGGTATGCGGAAGAAAAGAAACGCGACCGCTCTATTAAGGTTCTGGAGGAAAGGCAGGCTGCAACTGATAAGAAACTCGACACTATCATCGACAAGCTGAACGAGCTGTTTACACCTACCAAGAAGTAGAATCCCTTAAAAGAAGAGAAAGTATGAGCAGACGTTTTATTATTGTGAACGATAAGCACATTGATGATGGTTATCGTCGCGAGGAGATGTACCGACGTATGAATGGCTATCGTAATGATGGCTATCGTATGGATGGAGACATGAGAGCAGGCAACTATCGTGATAATGACTACGACGAAGGGTATCGTACCGGCTATGAGCATGGCTTCAAGGACCATGAGCAGGATGAGAACTGGAGACGTATGCGTGACGCACGAGGGCGTTTCGTGTAAAAATCGGCTGAGAGAGCTTCGGCTCTCTTGGCTTTTAATTGTATAATTAACATAAAATGAATTATGAAACAATATATCTCGGAAGAAAGAGCCATATACGAAGATATGTATCATGGCCAGTTTAGTAGAAAGCTCGCAAAGTGGGCTATTGGTAATATGATGGCAAAAGACCCTGCGACTGAGAAGATGAAGCCGATAACACCGCGCACGGCAGACGAGGTGGCAGAAATCATGGCAGACAAGAAGATAGTGCTGCCGGACAATATGTTCTATACGGCATGGTATCTCTTTAATATGGCTGTAGCAGACTACCCAAAGACTTGCAAGACTGATGAGCAGCGAGCTACATTCGTAGAAGAGACTCTTCTTGATCCTGACGGGCATCCGTGTAACGTATTGGATTGCTTTGTTACCAAGATGTGTAATGCGGGCATTCCTATCTTTTGGGAACGAATGATTTAGGCTTATGGTACAGACCGGATTCTATCTTGGCCGTCGCGACTGGTGGATAATGGCCTCTCTGAACATATCTGACACAGAAGATTTAAGAGAGGTCTACGAGGCGTTGCTGTCTATTGGGTGCCCGGATTATAGAGCTCGCAAGATATGTATGGAGCTATCACAGCCTAATAGTGGTTACACGCTGACTGATTACGACGGGCATTACTCGCTGATGTTTGTGAGCAAGACTACATCTGCAGAACAGATGTACGACACTATCGACCACGAAAAGAAACATATTGTTGAACACATAAGCAGCTACTATCATGTTGATCCAAAGAGTGAGGAGGCGGCCTATCTTACCGGTGAGCTTGGTAGATTGCTATTTCCTGCCGTAGCGATGGTAGTATGCCCAAAATGCAATCATTATGACTACGAAACTCGTGCCCATAGATAACTGTGTGAACCTGCTGTCACTAAGCAATATCCGATTGACTGATCTTGACGAGGTGACAGCATGGTTTTACGCGCTTGACATACCTGTGAACGAATATCGCAATTTGTGTAGATGCATATTGAGAGGTGATCGCCTGGCATTCTCAAATATTGAGCATCGAGTAACTGTAGAGTGCAGCTCTACATGAACTGCACCCTACCCTACTCTTATGCAATTTTTGATATTAATTCACCATACTTTGATTTCAAATCATCATAAGCGTTCTTTACAAAGCTGAGAGCCTGTTTCAAGTCACTATTCTCGCTTTCAAGTGCCTTGATGCGGGCTTCATGGTCAACGACCTTTTTGGCGGTCACAATACTTGCAATCATAGCAGCAACGCCGTAATTGATAGACAGCGTACCCTCAAGGTCATTAGCAACACTTACCACTTCTGGCAATATCCTCTGCCAATTCTGAGCAATAGAACCAACATGTAGGTCATTGTCCCGTCTGTCGTTCCACTTGTAGGTGATAGCGGGCATTTCGGCTATCTGCTCTACTCTCAGCTTAGTGTCGCCCATGATGGTCTTATGGCGGGCATCTGACAATGATGTTACACCACCAGTTGCGTAGATGTCACCTGCTACATGGAGTTTGTAACTTGGGCTTGTAGTACCGATGCCAACATTACTTTCAAATGTTGTTACACCGCTTACAACAAAGTTTCCATATAGGTATAGCTGCCCACTTGCGTTTTCAATAAGACGAGTGGTATAGTCTGAGCTGCTTCCATCATAATGCCAATCTATATAACCAGAACCAGACATCAATTCGATACAAGCGTTAGAATCATAGTTACCGCTTGAATTAATGCCTACACGAACCCCACCAAGATAAGCTCCTGTTGAAGAATAAATATCACCGCCTACGTGTAATTTATATGATGGGTTGGTAGTTCCGATGCCGACGTTGCCTAAACAAGAGATACACATTCTTTCTGTAGGTATGTCTGTTCCAGTATTACTTGTACCTGAACCCTCTTTTGTTGCAAAAACTAAATCAGCACGTTCAGAACCTGGGAAATCGACTAATCTTAGACCAATCCAAGCCTGCGGAGAATTAATAAAATTATCGACACCGCCATATTTCATCATCGAAGTAAAGGCAACTCCCGATGTATAATATCCTGGAGTTGCAGTTCTTGATGTCTCTGTTCCAACATACAAAGAATAAGTGTTGTAGTTTATCTCGGTTGCGCCAGTACCTCTGCCAAACTGATTTGTTTGTCCTAATACGGTCAAGCCGCCCGTTACATCGGCAGTGCCATTGAATGAGTTACCCCAAAGAGAACGTGAGGTTTGTAATTGTGTTGCGCTCGCAACATTATCAGAAATATATGCTAATGTTCCCCAAGTAGAGTAAGATGTATTCCAATCTCCCGCACCTCTCGTACAAACACTAATATGACCAAGAGCATTACTTGTGTCACACTCAAAAAACATTAATGCAGCATTATTATTACTACCACCACATAAAGATATATATACACCAAAATTGTAAGGATATTCACTTGCATACGTACCACCGAAATCACCTTTATCAAATTCTCCGTGATTATACCTCAAAGAATAAATACTATCATTATCAGACCTTTTAATAGCATGAGGTAAAAGCTGATATGCGTGATAATTGTCTATTGTATCGGCATTACCCGCACTATTTGCATAATTAACAGATTGGCTACCTATATTGTCGCTATCTATAACAACTTTCCAAGAGCTCCACGTTTCATAACTATTTCCTACGTTTGAAGCTATCCTATAATAAAGCTGTTTTTCATTACCAGCACCTACTATCTGTAAAGTATCTGTTCTTGGGTTATTTCTAAAGCCAAGGAAAACGCAATTATCTCCGACAGAACCAGTTGGATTATTTCCGTCCATATAGCAATACACACCGCTCAACAATGTGTTCAATGTATCTGCATTTGTAAGGGTTTTGCCAACTGAAAAATATTGAGCTGTAACATCTCCGTTGTGGACTCCGTCAAGTGTGTCGGCATTTCCAGCACTATTAGCATAGCTTACACTTTGACTTCCAATATTTACACTGTCTATAATTGTACGCCATTCACCCCATTCTGATGTGTCCCAATCCGAATGTGTGCGGAACATTGCTTGTCCCGAACCAGTTGCACCACCTCCACCTATTCCATTAAATATAAGTTCTGCACCAAAATTTGATGCTTCCATTGTTAGGGTTGTGCCGTAAGTAACAGGATGACCTTCTCCGTACACTCGACCTATCCTAAGACCTTCTCCGTATCTTCCTGTACCAGAAGCCGCAACCACAGTTCCTTGTGATGTAAGATAGTTTGCGTAGCCAGTAGTATATCCCGAATAACCAGCATACGCACAACTACCACTTGATGTGATATACCCAGCGCCATTTGTTAATTGGTTATTGTTTGTTGGTATCTGAGATGTCAAAGCGAGTGTGCCTGACGAAGACGGAAGGTCAACTACATTGTCATAATTTCCAGTGCAGCGCAACAAGGTACTATAATCGCTACCAGTTGTATTATCATAATGAAATTCAAACTGTTTACCAACATCCATCCATCCGCTTGCGGTTATTACTGGTATTGTACCATAAGGGTTATTAATTCCAGCATATGCATTATAACCATCAACTGTATCGGCGTTGCCAGCACTACTTGCATAATTAACTGATTGGCTACCTATGTTTCCGCTATGCACAATCGAATGTGCAACACCATCATCGAATCTTACATAAAAAATATTAGCACTATCTTGCTTCCAAAAACGACCAACCTCATTGCCAGAACCATCTTTAAAAACAATATCGCCACAATCTGCCGAACCTTGTACTGCTTGTAAATTTAAATCGCTTCCATTACTAATTGTTAATCCGCCAGTAAGCGTTCCACCGCTCAGCGGCAGATAACTGCTCAATGAGTTGTAAGCACTCTCTCCGTGAGATATATACGTCTGATAGGTAGAGTTTATGCTAAATGTGTTGCTTGATAAAGCCAATCCAGTACCCGCTGAATAGATAGGTGCAGTAGGAGCAGCATACCAATGGTTTGTAGTTGCATTATAGGTAAGCACATATCCGTCAGCAGCACCTAATACGCCATCGCCAGCAGCGTTCTTCGATACATCATTCAGTCCGTAAAGTGTTGTAGAACCGCCGCCGCCACCACCTTGTGAGCCTTGACCGAGTGCTGTGATACCGCCTTGCGACCAAAAATCGAACATAGCCTTTATCGAAACGTTACTTGTGTCTGAGGGAAGTCCGTTCGTAAAGAAGCTGTCTGTAATATCCGAATTTCCGTTATATACTCTAAACAACGCCTTGAATCTTGCCTTGAATCTGTCCGCCATCGTATATCGGGCATCGCTCTCACTGCGAGTGAGTACATCGTTGTTGTCAACGGTATATTCATTAGGACGTGTAATCTTTAAATGCTCAAAGTTCTGTAACGGCTTGATGCGTGTTGCGCTTGCCCATACAGATAGGTCGAACATTTCTCGGAAAGCCGACATTTCTTGCAGCACATCAGTAGGAGTGCCACCATCATCTGTATGCAAATCCTTAATGGTAACACGTCCTGTTGCATCCCAAGTAATATTTCCGCCCGCTAAATAACCGCTACCATCAAATCTGAATAGCGACTTTCCATAGGCACTAGTGATAGCAGCAGACTGCTGTTGTTCGGGTGTAAGACTATCATAGTAAGACTCCCAATCGCCACCTGCGCCACCTGCCCATATAGCAACTCCGTTACCTCTTGCGGTTGAATTAAACATACCACTAATACCACTCCAAGTGTTAGGAATAGCAGCAGTATCACGCATCATAATCTGATTAGACAGAACTAGACCGCCACTTATAGAAGTTACGCCATTGTTCATAGCGGCACGGATAGCCTTGATTGCGGCAGTCATTGCACCTTCGGTATCACTAGAACCATTCAGAAGTTCTGTTATGAATCCTTCTACACGGGTATCATCGGTATAGCGTACCCTCTTGCTCCAATGTGTTGCTGAATAGGTTGCAGAATCTTGTGAGGCACTAAGCACATCACCCGCCTTGTAAGATACTCCGTTGATAGTTGCATCAGCGGGTAGCAGCCACATATCATCTTTCTTGTAATTTGTAGGTGGTGTAGCTATGGCATTTCCGTAGATAGTTGACTTTCCATCAATCTCATCAAACACCGCATCGGGCACATCTTGCGCCTCCCACTTGTAGCGAGGGCTTGCACTTGCGCCTTTGTCCTCATAGATATATGTTTTCTTTCCACCATTAGAGGATGTATCCATCCACAAGTCACCAACATGCTTTGGCTTGTCAGCATCAGTCCATGACAGAGCGGGGTCTGTAGCTTGACGATACGTTTCTGCCTTGCCATCTATCTGTGATTGCAAGTTCTGTTTGTCCGTTGCGTATGTGCCACTGACAAAAGCATCTACCTTTGCCTGTGCTTGTGCATCGTCTACATAGTCAGCAGCCTGAAATACGGCAGAACCTTTGGTAATACACTTATAGACTTTATTTGCCTTATAGGTAACTCCGCCTTGTGTGGTGTTAGCTGCGGGAATGAAT
>OCVV012843511.1_pt1 | contig 65223 bp, 54 predicted proteins | sample 1539721 | NCBI WGS metagenome assembly OCVV01 (sample SAMN02144230, study PRJEB22623) | gut metagenome | biome: sheep rumen | host: Ovis aries | place: New Zealand
GGTAACTAAGGACAAGGGTTGCGCTCGTTGCGGGACTTAACCCAACATCTCACGACACGAGCTGACGACAACCATGCACCACCTGTGTGATCCATAACTATCTTTCTATCTCTAGAACATTTGAATCCATGTCAAGTCCTGGTAAGGTTCTTCGCGTAGCATCGAATTAAACCACATGCTCCACTGCTTGTGCGGGTCCCCGTCAATTCCTTTAAGTTTCAGTCTTGCGACCGTACTCCCCAGGCGCTCAACTTAATGCGTTAGCTTCATAACTGCCTCACAGCAATTATTAGTTGAGATCGTTTACGGCGTGGACTACTAGGGTATCTAATCCTATTTGCTCCCCACGCTTTCGTGACTGAGCGTCAGTATCGAGCTAGCAAACCGCCTTCGCCACTGGTGTTCTTCCATATATCTACGCATTTCACCGCTACACATGGAGTTCCGTTTGCCCCTCTCGCACTCTAGCTTGACAGTTTTTGGAGCTGTATGGGGTTAAGCCCCACGCTTTCACTTCAAACTTATCATGCCGCCTGCTCACTCTTTACGCCCAATAATTCCGGATAACGCTCGCCACCTACGTATTACCGCGGCTGCTGGCACGTAGTTAGCCGTGGCTTTCTAATAAGGTACCGTCAAACATCTAGCATTTCCTCAAGATATCATTCTTCCCTTATAACAGAACTTTACAATCCGAAGACCTTCATCGTTCACGCGGCGTTGCTCGGTCAGGGTTTCCCCCATTGCCGAAAACTCCCTACTGCTGCCTCCCGTAGGAGTCTGGACCGTGTCTCAGTTCCAGTGTGGCCGTTCACCCTCTCAGGTCGGCTACGCATCCTCGCCTTGGTGGGCTGTTATCTCACCAACTAGCTAATGCGCCGCAGGTCCATCATTCAGCGAGGCTTTAAAGGCCCCTTTTAGCTTCAAGAGATGCCTCTCGAAGAATTATTCGGTATTAGCCAAGGTTTCCCTCGGGTATCCCAAACTGTAAGGCAGGTTACCTACGTGTTACTCACCCGTTCGCCACTCGGTTATTGCTAACCTCGTTCGACTTGCATGTATTAGGCACGCCGCCAGCGTTCATCCTGAGCCAGGATCAAACTCTCAAAAAGTTTTATCTTAGTTCAAAATTATAATCTGGTTATTGTATATAAAAAATTGACGTTAATGTTTCTTGTACATCTGTTTAGTTTTCAAAGATCAGTGACGCACTATATACTTTCGTATATCTCTAGGTTCCCTGGGAACGTGCGCTTTTCTATATTACTATTATGAAATAATTAAGTCAAACACTTTTTGAAAAAATTTTAACAAAAATTAAAAGCCCCTTGGTTAGAAGGGGCTAACTTATGAGTAGAATCAAAGATTCTATTCAATGTTCTTTTTCCATAATCCATGGAGATTGCAATAAGCATAAGCGGAGAAAACGATTTCATTTTCTTTGATTGCAAACTCTGCGGCAGGCACATCTCCTGGATAAAGGTGTTTAATTTTGTAACCTTGATCGGTGTGAAGAACAATGAATTCAATGTAGTGTTCATTCGTCATTGGGTGAATGACTTCACCAACACGAACTTGGACGACATTTTCTTTTTCTTCCACGACAGGAATATGTTTTTCGAAGGCCGCATCGACAGTATTGGCTTCAAGGAGAGTCATTGGTTCTCCACAGCAAATAGTTGGGATTTTCTTGTCTTCGAGCATCATGACAACTTTGCCACAATGATTACACTTATAAAAATACATAATTCTTTTCCTTTAAATATACGTGTACGCGTTAGCTGCGACTACGTCCGTAAATACGAACAACAATCGATAAGATACGAATGAAGATGTAGATAAAGTCTACATAAAGGTTAAACGCACAAAGAATCGCGGTTTTATCACTTTGTTCACCACTATCAGCAATACGTTTGACTCGGTTAATATCAAAGATTGTGATTAATAACATCGCTGCAAACATTCCATAGGAAATGACCCAGTAGATCATTTCAAATCCTGGGAAGAAAAGCATCCAGATGACATTGAATAATCCAATAAAGAGAATTCCAATCATCATTCCAAAGCCAATCATACCTAAGATGGAGAGATCTCTTTTGGTAAACCAACCAATGAGGAACATCACACCAAAGGTAAAGCAGGTTAAACCAAAGGAAATCGCAATTAGATAGAATGGGACGAACATTGTAAATCCCGAGATAAACACGCCCATCACGATCGCGTATAAAATGTATGGGACCATTGGACGGGATTTTTCTTTAAAAACCGAGAAATGGATCCACAAGATCAGAGGAATGTACATGATAAAGGAGACAATAAATAATGCGATGTAAGCTTTCGCGGCATCAACATTGACTTCGTTACCATAAACAATTGGGAAGAATTGGGTAAAAATTAGACCAATCACAGTACAGACTAAAGCTGTAATGCCAATTGCCATAAACATGTAGAGGAAAACTTTCGACGCCCACTTTGTGGTCGTATATGTTTTCACTTCTGATTGTCTGATTGTTTCAGCAATCATAGAGCACCTCCTTACTTGCCAACGTTGGCAATTAATTGATGGAAAGAATCAACTTTTAAGGATGCACCACCAACAAGAGCTCCATCGACGTTTGGTTGCATTAAATAGTCATGAACGTTTTCTGGTTTAACAGAACCTCCGTATAAAATACGGATTTCGTCAGCGACTTCACCGAACTCCTTGCGAATAAGTTCACGGCAGTATCCACAGATATCTTCCGCGATTTCTTTCGAAGCATTCTTTCCGGTACCAATCGCCCAGACTGGTTCATAAGCAACAACGACCTTACGAAGTTCTTCTGGAGTTAATCCTTTTAAACCTTCAACGATTTGTTCTTCAATCACTTTTTTGGTGTGACCAGCTTCAAATTGAGCTAAGGTTTCACCAACACAATAGATGGAGAACATATCATTTTGGCATAATGCATGTAACTTTTTGTTACAAGCTTCATTAGTCTCACCGAAGTAAGTTCTTCTTTCAGAGTGACCAATAATGACCCAATTAATATCAAGTTCTTTTAACATTGGAATAGAAATCTCACCAGTAAAAGCACCATGATCTTCAAAGTGGCAGTTTTGCGCAGCCACATTTAAAGTTGGGTTTTCTGCTTTGACAGCAGCTAATGAGAGATAAGTTGGGGCAACACCGATTTCGACATTTACGGATTTAGCAAACCTTGCTAATTCGTGGCTTTCTTTAGCAAAAGCACGAGCTTCCTCAATGCTTTTGTTCATTTTCCAGTTGCCAAATAATAATTTGGTTCTCATATTACTTTAAAATGTCGACACCTGGTAAGTGTCCGTCGTTTTCAATCATTTCTAAGGAAGCACCACCGCCAGTAGAAACATGGCTGAAGGATTCCTTATAACCGAATTCTTTGATTGCTGCAGCACTATCGCCACCACCACAAACAGAGAAGCATCCTTTTAAGGAAGCGACTGCTTTACAGATGGAGATTGTTCCGCTAGCAAAGTCTTTTTGTTCAAAGACACCCATTGGACCATTCCAAAAAACCATTTTTGCTTTTGAGATTTCTTCAGCAAAGAGTTTTTCGGTAGCTGGACCGATGTCCATACCTTGGTAACCTTCTGGGACATTGTCTTTAACAACTTCTTTCTTGGTCCAACCTTCGAATGCATCAGTGACAACGGAGTCAACTGGTAAAACGATTTTACCTTTGGCTTCTTCTAAGCACTTACGAGCATAGTCGAGTTGGTCGAGTTCGACTGGAGATGTACCAGTTTCAAATCCAAGAGCTTTCTTAAAGGTGTAAGCCATCGCTCCACCGATAAGGATTTTGTCACACTTCTTAAGAAGTGAGTCAATAACTTTAATTTTGTCAGAAACTTTTAAACCGCCAAGGATTGCGACATATGGACGATCTTCTTTTTTGACGTCAACACAACGCATTAAGTTAGCGATTTCTTTTTCAACGAGATAGCCACAAGCAACTGGTTTGCCTTCGGCTTTTAAGAGTTCTGGAATGCCATAAGTTGAGGCGTGTGCTCGGTGAGCACTTCCGAAAGCATCCATCACATAAGCATCGGCAACTTTAGCCCAGTCTTTAGAAAGTTCTGGATCGTTCTTTTCTTCACCCTTTTCATAACGAGTGTTTTGGACAAGAAGAACTTCTCCATCTTTTAAGGCTGCAACCTTTGCTTCGAATTCAGGACCACGAGTTGCTTTAGAGAAGTTAACTTCTTTTCCTAATAAGGAAGCAAGTGTTGGGACAACGATTTCCATGTTGTTTTTAGCTTTTTGAGCTTCGACAACTTCTGGGGCTTCTTTGTGTTTCACTTTTCCAAGGTGGGAGAGTAAAACAACACGAGCGCCTTCAGAGAGGAGTTTTTGAATTGTTGGTAAGGCGGCTCTGACACGGTTATCGTCACGAACCTTGCCATCTTTAAGTGGGACGTTGAAGTCAACACGAACGATGACAACTTTACCTTTGAGACCTTTTAATTGATCAACAGTAAGCATATTTTTTCTCCTTCATTTGAGACAAAGAGGCGCTACATAGTAGCGTCTCAATCGTCTTATATGAGTTTAATTAGCACTTTTCAGCAAAGTACTTAATGGTGCGAACCATTTGTGAAGTGTAGGAGTTTTCATTGTCGTACCAAGAGACAACTTGAACTTCGTAGAGACCTTCACCAATTTTGGCAACCATTGTTTGTGTGGCATCGAAGAGGGAACCGAATCTCATTCCGATAACATCAGAAGAAACGATTGGGTCTTCGTTATAACCATAGGATTCACTAGCGGAAGCTTTCATCTTGGCGTTAATGACTTCTGGGGTTAATTCACCATCATATTTCACAACAGCGGTTAAGATGGTTGTAGAACCAGTTGGAACTGGAACACGTTGTGCACTACCAATAAGTTTTCCGTTTAATTCTGGAATAACTAAGCCGATAGCTTTAGCAGCACCAGTGGAGTTTGGAACGATGTTGGCGGCACCAGCACGGGCACGGCGGAGATCGCCTTTGCGGTGTGGACCATCAAGAATCATTTGGTCACCAGTGTAAGCGTGAATTGTGCTCATGATACCAGATTGAATTGGTGCGAGTTCATGAAGAGCTTTAGCCATTGGAGCTAAGCAGTTGGTTGTACAGCTGGCTGCTGAAATGACCTTATCTTCTTTGGTTAAACTCTTTTCGTTAACACCAAAGACAATGGTTGGGAGGTCTTTTCCTGCTGGAGCAGAAATGACGACTTTACGAGCACCGGCGTTGATGTGAGCCATGGATTTTTCTTTAGAGCAGTAGAAACCTGTACATTCTAAGACAACATCAACCTTGAGTTCTTTCCATGGAAGATCGGCTGCGTTTGGTTTGGCATAAATGGTGATTTCCTTACCATCAACAGTGATTGAACCTGGCTTGACAACGGTCTTTCCGTCTTCAGCTAATTCTGGTTCTTTGCTGCTCACAGTGTGAAGATTTTCACCAATATGACCGGCATAGCCACCTTGAGCGGTGTCATATTTTAATAAATTAGCTAACATTTTTGGGCTGGTTAAATCGTTAATAGCGACGATTTCATAACCTTCAGCACCGAACATTTGGCGGAAAGCTAAACGTCCGATACGTCCAAATCCGTTAATTGCAACTTTAACTGACATAAAATGTCCTCCTTTTTAAATTGCCGTGGTTATTATACATTGCTTTTATATTAATAAAAAAGAACCACCTTTATGAAAGTGGTTTCAAACAATTTTAGTAAAACAAAAATTGATCGTTATAAGCCTTCAATTGTCTCGACTCCGCGGAACAATTCTGATAAGGTGATGCCAAAGGCATCGCTAATTCTTTCAAGGATTTCAAGCGATGGATTTCGTCGTCCATTTTCTAAATCACAAATATAATTTTTATTTACGTTCGCTTCCAGGGCTAAATCCTCCTGGGACCACTTCCTAAGAGACCGCAAATAACGGATTCTCATGCCTAACTGGATGACTGCTTTCATTTGAGTGCTCCTTTATATCTTTCAGCGCTTTGATGAATTGCTCTAAATAAGTGATTAATATTCGATCGAGACACAGGTTCTCCAAGCTCATCACTAAGAAGTTGGGCTAATTCGGACAAAGAAGCATCATCGTGTTGAAGACGGATTTTCATTAATGCTTGTTGTTTTTTGTTTTGAACGTGTTCAATACCTAAAACTTGGTCAATGATTTTGATATCTTTGATTTGCCTTTTACTTGAGGAAGTTGTCTTGTTGTAGTTAGCGTAGTCTAGATTTTGTAGACGATTTCCAATCGCCGAGAAATCTCTATCAATTCTAATTGATTCAAATTCCAGCGTTGTATTAGTAGCACCCATCAAAGATAAAAGATCCACAATTTGCTGGGATTTTTTCAAATATACTACGTATTTGCCGCGTCTTTCGACAACTTTTGGAGAAAACTCAGTCAATTTGCAGCGAATTAATAATTTAGAGAACCATTTTGCAAAGTTTTCTTCTCTTAAGCAAAACTCTAAATGATAATTGGAATTCTTCGGCGAATTGCAAGAACCAGCGGCTAAAAATGCTCCGGAAATATAACCTGAAAGCATGTCATCGGTATAAACGATATTTTTTGAGATTTTTCCTTCTAAAAATGAGATCTCTAAATCATCTAAAAGGTATTCGCCTTCATCAATGATAACATTATATGTTAATCGCTTTCTAAAATTCATGGTTTTCATGTAAGAAAAGCGACATGATAAACCATAGACTCTTTCAACTGAATAATAGATAAATTTTGCTGTTTTAGCCGATTCAGTTTTAACAACAATTTGTGGTCTTTTTGAACCAATATTTAAAGAACCATTGATTCTAATAAAGGCAGATAATAAGGCCCGTAAGTGCTCATCAGAAAAAGTTAGAGAACAAATCTCTTCTTTCACTTTTTGAGTAAACGAAACCTTGGCTTGCATTATCTCATTAATTCCTTATGAATAACGCGTGTCTGATATTTCTTGGAATAGTATTTGTTTAAATATTCCGCTATGACAACTGAACGATGTTGACCCCCACTACAAGCGACACCAATTGTAGCGTGTGTTCTTTCACTCTCTTTTAGACGAGGTAAATAATAATCTAAGTAAGAAATAACGTGTTTTAAGAAATCTTGGGTCACTTCATTATCTAAAACATATCGAATTATTTTTTCATCTAACCCATTCAGTTCGCGAAGTTCAGGAACCCAATATGGATTTGGCAGTAGTCGAACATCGAAAACTGTTTCGACATCTTGTGGAACAGAACGTTTATAACCGAAAGATACAAACGTCACCACAAAATCATGTTTATGAGATCCTAATGCAACGAAAATTAATTGCTTTCTAAACTCGTTTTTGGAAAGCTTCGAAGTATCAATGAAATGAGTGAACGAAAGTCTCATATCATTGATCTGTTTAATCTCTAAATCAAGTGCCTCTTCAAGTGGCATTCCACTAGCTTCTTTTGGATGTTTTCTTCTTGATAGACGATAACGAGATAAGAGTTCGCTTTTATCACAATATAAACCGATGAAATTAATATTAAATTCACCGCAATTCTTAGCTAATTCGTATGTTTGCTGTGCAATATCAAGAGATACAGCAAGAGCAACTTTTGCATACTTTTTTGGATCTTTAATATAAGTTTGAAGAAGTTTCTCAACTACTTCTAAAGGAACGTTATCTGTAACAAAAAAACCATTTTCTTCAAACGTATATAAGGCAGAACTTTTTCCAGCTCCACCAACACCAGTAACAATATCTAGTTCAATCATTAATTCTCCTCCTAATGAACAAACTTCATTGCTTCAGTAGCAGCAATCGCACCATCGCTTGCCGCAGTAACGAGTTGCTTTAATTTTTTAGATGTAATGTCTCCGGCAAAATAAAGACCAGCAACATTACTCATCATTTCATCATTTACTTTAACTCCGAATTGATCTGTTTCAGGTTTGAGGTTAAACAAGAATTCATCTGATGATTTGGTTCCAACAAATGGGAAAACTCCCCAAACAGGAAGATCCTTGCCATTTACTCTAATTGCACTTACTCCAACATCATCACCAACAATTTCTTCAACATTGGAATTAAGAATAACTTCAATATTTTCTTTCTCTTTTACTTTATTAAGTAAAGCTGGTGTTCCTTCGAGTTCTTCTGCTGGAACACATAAATAAAGTTTATTCACAAGATTTGCTAAATAAAGGCTTTCCTCTAAAACAATATCGTTATTACCAACTACAGCGACATCAGCACCTTTAAAGAAGTTTCCATCGCAAGTTGCGCAATAAGAAACACCGCGGCCAACAAATTCTTTTTCTCCCTTAATTGTGACGCCTTGAATTTTACGACCGGTTGCAACAATGACGGCTTTTGCATCATAGCTATCGTGATCGGTAACAACTTCAAAACCACCTTCTTCTTTTAAAATTGTTTGGACACTTCCATATTTAATTTCGATTCCCAAATTTCGCACTTGATCCATTAAAGAAATCAGAATATCTGAACCAGTTGTATTAGGAATTCCTGGGTAATTTTCAACCTTATGAAGTTTATTTAAAAGTCCGCCCGGTAATGAGTTTTCTAAGACAACAAAATCAGCATTTCCGCGTTTGAGATAAATGGCCGCAGTTAAGCCGGCAATACCTGCGCCAATGACAACAATATCAACCTTTTTCATAAGATTTCCTCCAAGAATTGCTGGTAATTCTTAATATGAACATCTATTTTTGCGCCTTCGGGAAGTTTACGTGTTGACCAATCAACAAAGGCAAATTTTACACCAGCATTTTTAGCTGTTAAGTAATCAATTTGACCATCACCAACATATAGAACTTTCTCTTTATCTTTAACACCGAAATGTTCCATTGCCATAACAACACCATCTTCGGCTGGCTTCAAGTGTTTTACTTCATCAGCACAGACAGTATATGGAACTAAACCAGCGATATGGAAGAGATCATAAGTGTAGTCAGTTGCATATCGATGTTTATTTGTAACGATTCCAAAATGTATTTTCTTTTCATTGAGTTTTTCAAACATCTCTTTTACATGTGGAAAGAGTTTGCAATACTTCACATAATTTCCAACCGAACGTTTACGAAACTCATTTAATACAACTTCTTGATCTAAATCAGGAAACTCGTTTTTAAGCGTGACAGTAATTTGCGGACCAGAGAACGTGAGCATATGTTCTCTTGTTGGACGATAATCTGGTTTGAAGATTTGGTAGAGCTCTTTAAAAGTCTCGACAATCATTTCATCACTATCGAGGAGAGTTCCATCTAGATCAAACAAGATTAGGTCGTACATTTAAATGGTCTCCAATGTTTTTGGTGGTAAACCTTTCTTTTTACGTAACGCATCATAGACATGGAAGGCTACAATAAGAAGAATTCCTAGTGCCACCATCACAAATGCGATAATCCAGGATTGAAGATAACCATAACCATCTTCGTGTTGTCCGAGGTTAAATCCTTCTCTTAGAGGTTCAAACGCAACACGTGTTAATCCGTACCAAATAAGGTAGGAAGCTCCAATATCGCCTAGGCCAATAAATTTCTTTAAGCCTCGACCAATCGCGTAACGTACAACAAAGAAACCAATTAAATTGGTTACACTCTCAATAAAGAATAATGGAAGTCGATATTGTCCATTGATTAGCATGTTATTAGTAATAATCTTTGGGAAGATTTTCATCACATCTTCACTAACAACTTGACCATAGACTTCACGGTTAAAGAAGTTACCCCAGCGTCCAATTGCTTGAGCAATAATAACGCAAGGAAGAATAACATCAATTAAAAAACGAACATTGAGTTCTTTCTTTTTAAGTAGAACATAGATAATGGTTACAGTTGCTCCAAGGAAAATACCGCCTTGAACAGCAAGACCGCCTTCCCAAATCTTAAAAACTTCTACAAAGTGCTTACTATAATAATCAAACTCTAAAACAAAACAGGACCAAAGTCTTGCACCGAGAATACCAGACAAGAAAGCAATAATTGCAATCGATTCAATTAATCCATGTTTCTTATATTTTTTGTAAACAATGTGATCAGCAATAAAATAAGCCAGCACAGTTCCACCAACAATAAGGATGCCATACCAAAGAATTGCACCTTCACTTCCTGGTTCAATATAGTCAATGCCACTTTTAAATCCGATTCCGTTTGGAAGTGGGTATTTTAGATAATCAGCAACTCCAGTTGTAAGTAGATAAACACCTAAAACAAAAACAACAGCAGAACAAATTAAAACATACTTTAAAATTCGACGTTCTTTCTCTTCACTACTGATGTTGTAATAACGGATTAGGAATGAACAAACACCGAACGAAAATCCAGTTCCAAAGAAATAAGAACCAAAGATAATTAGGAAATGTTCATAGACCTCTAAATGCCATCCACCGTTCATTACTAAGCCGTAACTTGAAGCAATAGTTAATAAACCTTGGGCAAGAATTAGCGGAAGCATTTTCACCAGCATTTCACGGTTAAACTCAAATCTTTGTCCACCAATTGCTGATGCTTTATTAATACGCAAAACGTTATAGATTGTTAACCCAAACCAGAAAACACCTAAAACAATTGCACTAATTAGAAGAATCATTTTTGTCCTCCTAAAATCTTGGCGAGATATTGACCAGTATATGACTTTTTGACCTTAGCAACTTCTTCAGGTGTGCCTTGGGCAACAATTGTTCCGCCTTTGTCTCCACCTTCTGGACCAAGATCAATAATGTGGTCTGCCACTTTAATGACATCAAGATTATGTTCAATGATGACAACCGTATCACCATGATCAACAATACGATTTAAAATCTTAATCAGACGAGAAACGTCATCGCTATGTAAACCAGTTGTTGGTTCATCAAGAATAAAGATTGATTTACCAGTTGGACGTTTTTGTAATTCGTAGGCCAATTTAACACGTTGAGCTTCACCACCAGAAAGTGTTGTTGCTTGTTGACCAAGTTTAATATAACCCAAACCAACATCACTGAGAGTTTGGAGTTTTCTCATAATTGAAGGACGATTCTCAAAGAACTTGCAAGCGTCTTCGATAGTCATCTCTAAAATTTCATAAATGTTTTTACCCTTATAGGTAACTTCAAGAGTTTCTTCGTTATAACGTTTTCCACCACAGTCATCACATTTCACGTAAACATCTGGAAGGAAGTTCATCGGAATACGTGTGACACCTGCGCCTTGGCATGTTTCACATCTTCCACCAGGAACGTTAAACGAGAAACGTCCTTTATCAAAACCACGTGAACGAGCTTCAACAGTTTCAGCAAATAAAGCACGAATATCATCAAAGACTCCAACATAAGTTGCTGGGTTAGAACGAGGAGTTCTGCCGATTGGCTCTTGTGTAATATTCACGACTTTGTCGACATACTGTAATCCATCAAAACTTGTGTGTTTGCCAATTTTAACATCTTCATTTTTATTAATTGCTCGAGCAAGAATTGGGTAAAGAGTTTGATTAATCAAAGATGATTTACCAGAACCACTAACACCAGTGATGGCAACAAATTTTCCTAAAGGAATCTTCACATCAATCTTTTTAAGGTTATTACATGCAGCGCCTTTAATAGTGAAGTACTTACCGTTGCCAGGTCGACGTGAGGAAGGAACTTCAATCTTCTTTTTACCAGATAGATATTGTCCAGTAATTGAACGTGGTTCTTTTTCTAAATCTTTTACACTACCTTTTGCAACAACTTCACCACCATGGACACCTGGGCCTGGACCGATATCAACAAGAAAATCAGCGGCTCGCATAGTGTCTTCATCGTGTTCAACAACGATTAATGTATTACCTAGATTAACCATGTCCTTCATCGTTGCAATAAGTTTGTCATTATCTCTTTGATGTAAGCCAATCGAAGGTTCATCAAGAACGTATAAAATACCAGAAAGTTTGGATCCGATTTGGGTAGCCAAACGAATGCGTTGAGCTTCGCCACCAGAAAGTGTCATCGCCATACGACTAAGTGTTAAATAGTTCAAACCAACGTTACATAAGAATGTTGCACGAGAATCAATTTCCTTGATAATTAATTGAGCAATTTCTAATTCAGCTGGTTTCAAAACAACCGGCAATTCGTGGATATATTCCACTAATTTCTCAATTGAAAGGCAAGTCACTTCATAAATATTTAGACCGTTAACTTTGACGCTTAATGCCTCTTTAGAAAGACGTGATCCATGACATGTTGGACATTCACTATCACGCATATAATACTCGTACCATTCACGCATCATTTCTGATCCGGTGTCGTTATAAAGGCGGGTAATACGTTTTTGGATACCTTCAATAAATCCTTGTCGGTGCATGACGTTTCCATTAACGGAAGTAAGTTCATATTTGAATTCTTTATCTGAACCATTAAAGATGATTTCTTTTTCTCGTTCAGTAAAGTCTTTGATTGGTTTATCTAAATCAATCTTATATTGCTTACATAAGTAAGCAAATTCTTGCCACTCAATGTTTTTAGAACCAATCATATTTCTAAACCAACGGATTCCTCCCTGGTTAATAGAAAGTGATTCATCTGGAACTAAAACTTCTCTAGATGCTTCACGTCTCATTCCCAAGCCTTTACAGTCCGGGCAACAACCAAGTGGAGCATTAAAGGAGAATAAACGTGGTTCTAATTTTGGAACTGAAAAACCACATTCTGGGCAAGAATGATGTTGGGAAAATAAACGTTCTTCTTTTTCGGTAAGGAAGACACAATATCCTTTTGACCAATCGCAGGCAAGTTCGCATGCTTCAGCAATTCGACCGCGAATTTCCGGTTTAATTACAATTCGGTCAACAACAATTTCAATATCGTGACGTTTATTTTTTTCGAGTTCTGGAGCTTCATCAATTCGATAAATCTCTTTATCAATTCGGACACGTTCAAAACCATTTTGTTTAAGTTTTGCTAGTAAATCTTTATGTGTTCCTTTTTCATTATGAGCAACTGGAGAAAGGATTTGTAACTTAGTTCCAACCTCCATTTGCATCGCAATATCAGCCATTTTTGAAATAGAGAAGGAAATAATTGGTTTATTGTGTGTCGGACAATAAGGCACGCCTACGCGCGCAAATAAAAGACGGAGATAATCATAAATCTCTGTCACAGTTCCAACTGTTGAACGAGGGTTATGCGATGTTGTCTTTTGATCAATGGAAATAGCCGGGCTTAAACCAGTAATTGAATCAACATCTGGTTTTTCCATTCCACCCAGGAATTGCCGGGCATAACTAGATAAAGATTCAACAAATCGGCGTTGTCCTTCATTAAAAATTGTGTCGAAAGCCAGGGTTGTTTTTCCGCTTCCAGAAAGACCAGTGAAAACAACTAGAGCGTTCTTTGGTATCTCTAGGTCAATGTTTTTAAGGTTGTTTTCACGAGCCCCTTTAATAAAAATTGTTTTCGGTTCCATTTATTTTTTGTGTTTTTCCTGATAATTCTTAATGACGTCATCATAGCGTTTAGCTGCTTCATAAATAACTTCTTCCCATGTGTGTGGCATTTCTTTAGAAGCACGGATACCAACTTGTTTTCTTTCTTCATCATGGTCAAGAATATAAACAAGTTTGTCCTTCATTGCTTCTGGAGTTTCTTTGGCAAGGTAACCAGTTACACAATCGGTGAATCCTTCAGATGTATTTGATCCTTCGGTAAATAATGTTGGGACACGGCAGACGCAAGCTTCTTGCACTGCAATTGAACTATTGTCATAAACGGATGGGAAGAACATTAAATCAGTATTTGCGAAGAATCCTTGCATCATGTCTCCGCCATAGAGTCTTCCAACAAAGGTAATGACGTGGTCTAATCCGAGTTTATGAACATATTTTTTAAGTTTCTTTTCATCGTTACCTTCCCCAACAAAGTAGAAATGAAAGTCATCTCTTTCTTTAGAAAGAAGGTTAAGTGTATCAATAACTAACTTTAAGTTCTTAACTAAACGGATTTGACCAACAAAAGCGATATTTGTTTTATCTGGATCAATGTTATATTGAGCACGAATCTTTTCTTTTAATTCATCCATGTTATCTGGATAAGTAAAGGCAGTTCCGTTACGAGCAACAAAGATTTCCTTTTTATAACCGTAGCTACGTAATGTATTTGCTGTAGCATTGGAAACAGCCCAGACTTCATCACATTTATTAAAGAATTTCATGACATATCTCATCAGGAAGAATGTGATTAAACGTGAATGTGTTTGTTCTAAAAAGTCACGTTTAAACTGGGAATGGAAGGTCGCCACAATTGGAACATGATTCTTTTTCGCTTGTCTTAATGCATAGTGGCCAACAAAAAACGGAGAGTGGGCGTGATAAATATCCGCTTTATGCTCTTTTAAGAATTTATCAGTCTCTTTACAACGTTTCGGTAAAGGAAAAATAAAATCATGGAATTTAAATAAATGACTTGATTTACGTAATAGACGATATTCGTGCTTTCCTTGGTAGTTATCACGATAATCTGGAACGACTACTGTACAGTCATTGTCTTTAGACAAAATCTTTCCATAGTTATTTACAACTTTAACAACTCCATCCACATTTGGATAAAAATTGTCCATAAAATAAACAAGTTTCTTACCCATTATTTTTCTCCAAAGTCTTCTCTTTTTTACGCTCTCTTGATGAAATAACTGCTTTCTTAATCACATCACGAATTGTTAAAACAATTCCAGTAATAATAAAGATGTAATAAGTAAACAGTCTCCAGATTAAAACTCCATAGACCGCGACACCTGGAGCGACCGCGTTAAACGCTAAGGAGGAAGAAATTTCCATTCCGCCAGCGTTTCCTGGAGTTGGAATAAATGAAACAGCAAATGTTGAGAAAGCATTTAAACCAGCCACATCAATCAGTTGTGACCAATATAGGCTTGTTGTTAATGATTTCATGACAAAGAACGGCAAAGCAAAAGTTAAGAAATATTCAATAATCGAAACAAGAATTAGGAAGATAAAATGCCAAGGCTTCTTCGCGATGGTTCTAAAACACATTCTAAAATCAAAAACCGTTTTATAAGCTTTCTTTAATGCTTTGTAAGGATCCTTCACTATGTGAAGTCTCATGCCTACTTTGACAATAAATTTTGTTAAGGCATTAGCAAAACGTGGAGCGATAACAAAAATTAACACTGACACAGGAAGTAATAAGTTAATCGTAATACCGACAATACCAGCAATAAGTAGGAAGATTCTTGAAGCATTATCGCCGATTTGACTTAAGGCGTGGATTCCTAGACCCATTAAAGTTACACCAACTATCAGCCAACATACAATGTTGACGGAATAACGAATTAAAATAATTGCTGAAGCATGTGCTCCATCATAATCGTGCTTGTGTAGATAATGGATTTGCATTGGCTGTCCACCAGTTGAGAATGGTGTAATGTAGTCGTAATATTTTCCAAGAAGTGTGGTTTTCATTAAAATTCCTGGTCGAACATTACCTGAGACAGCATGCGAAACAATCGCGTATTCCACCACAATTAAGGATGGTATTAAAACGGCAATTCCAACAGAGATAAGTAGATATTTAATATTGATCTCTTTAAAGAGAGTAGCTAAATCTTCGGCTTTTGCGCCTGGTATAAGATCGGTAATTCTAAACATTAAATAAATACCAAGACCAATAATTAAAAGAAGGAAAATCATTCCTAACCAACCAAACTTACGCTTTTTTGGTTCTTTAATTTCAGGTTGTTGTTCCTGATATTCTTTTTCGTATTCTTTGATGTCTTTCATGTGCGTGTATATTATACACAAAACAAAAAAATAGCTACAACTAAGTGTAACTATTTTTTCGTTTATTTTATGGATTATAAACCGAATTTTTTGATACGTTCCCAACGTTCCTTAGCGCAACGTTCACTCTTTTGTAAGAGTTCTTCAGCGTGGGCTGGGTTAACCTTTGGAAGTTGTGAGAATCGTGTTTCTCCCATAACGAAGTCACGGAACTTGGAGAAGTCAGGTTCTTTACAATCTAATTGTAAAGCTGGTTTTCCTTGAGCAGCGAGACGTGGGTCATAACGGAAGGTTGTGAAGTAACCACATTCAACAGCGGCTTTTTCAACCTTCATGGAGTTAGATAAGCCACCCTTAATACCGTGGTTAGCACATGGTGCATAGCAGATAATGAGGGATGGTCCTGGATAAGATTCCGCTTCTTTCATTGCTTGAATGGCTTTCATTGGGTTAGCACCTAATGAGATTTGGGCCACATAGCAGTGTCCATAGCTCATAGCAATCAAAGCAAGATTCTTCTTTTCGCCTGTCTTACCGCTAGCGGTAAATTTAGCGATTGATCCAGTTTGAGATGACTTGGAAGATTGACCACCAGTGTTGGAGTAAACTTCGGTATCAAGAACCATGATGTTCACATCTTGGTCGTTTGCTAAGACGTGGTCAACGCCACCGTAACCGATGTCGTAGGACCAGCCGTCACCACCGATAATCCAAACTGATTTATCAAGTAAGTCACGTTCATAGGTCAGAACAGCTTTAACTTCTTCGTCTTTACTGGCTTTAACAAGTTTAACGAGTTCTGGAATGACTTTACGAGCAACATCTTTGTTCTTAATATTTTCTAAATATTGTTTGATGACTGCTTTGAGTTCTTCTTCGACACTTTCACGAGCTAATGCTGGTTCTAAGATGTCGACGATTTGACTTAAGCGGTAGTCAACTGTTGTACGCATACCATAACCAAATTCAGCGTTATCTTCGAATAAGGAGTTGGCCCAGGCAATACCTTGACCATTCTTATCAGTGCAAAATGGGGTTAATGGAGTTGATCCAGAATAGATGGATGAACAGCCTGTTGCATTAGCAATAAGCATGTCTTTACCAAATAATTGGGAAGCCAAACGGTAGTATGGAGTCTCTCCACAGCCAGCACAGGCACCAGAGATTTCCATGTATGGCATGAGGTAGCCAACACCGTTAACGGTGTTTGTTGGGACAAGACCGGCTTTGTATTCAGTGTGTTTGAATAAATAAGTTGCGCCTTCTTCTTGAGCAAATTGTTCTTTAGCTTCGCTCATGACAAGGGCTTTCTTACCCATCTTGTTAGCGGTACATTCAGCAACACATAGACCACAACCGACACAGTTCTTTGGAGAAACTTGGAGACGGTATTTAAGTCCTTTACCTTTTAATGTTGGGAAGGTTGGCTCAGCGACATCGTTTTTAACGATTTCTGGAGCGTTCTTTAACTCTTCTTCATTAATTAGGAATGGACGTAATGTAGCATGTGGGCAAACAAATGCACATTGGTTACATTGGATACAGTCCGCTTTGTTCCATACTGGAACACGGTCAGCAATTGAACGTTGTTCCTTGTATGTAATGTCATTTTTCATTGTGCCATCAAGAAGTTCATATTCGGTGAACTTGGAGACTGGGAGTGTGTCACCGTCAAGAGTGCCCATGACGTTAACATAGGTATCGAAGTATTCATCACCAGTTGTGGCACGGACACGGGAGTCATCAAGTTCGGCCCATTTTGGATCGACTTTAACTTCACGAAGTCCTTCAGTGCCAGCGTCAATGGCCTTCCAGTTGAGTTCAACAACTTCTTGACCTTTCTTGGCGTAGGATTTTTCAGCAAATTTCTTCATCCATTTGTTGGCTTCTTCATAAGGCATAATGTCTTGGTTAAGGTAGAAGAAGCTAGCTTGGAGAATAGTGTTTGTGTGACGTCCCATTCCAATTTCGGAAGCAATCTTGTTCGCGTCAATAACATAGAATTTAGCTTTCTTGGCTGCGAGTTGATGTTTCATACGGTTTGGAAGTGACTTCACGAGTTGTTCATCGCTCATGTCAGTATTTAAGAGGAATGTTCCACCTTCTTTTAAATTCTTGATCATGTCGAATTTGAACACATATGTATCAAGTGAGCAGGAAATAAAATCAGCATTTTCTACATAATATGTAGAATGAATTGGGAATTTACCAAAACGTAAGTGGGAACGAGTGACACCACCAGCTTTACGAGAGTCGTAAGCAAAGTAGGCTTGCGCGTATTGGTGTGTCGCATCACCAATAATCTTAATTGAAGATTTATTGGCGGAGACTGTTCCATCAGATCCAAGACCATAGAAGAGACAGGATGTGTAATTGGCTTTCACATGGAATTTCTCATCAACTGGGATGGATAAGTGAGTCACGTCATCGTTAATACCAACGGTAAATCCGTGGAATGGTTTTCCTTTAAGGAAATCATAGACGGCTTTAACATGTTTTGGTTGAACGTCTTTTGAGGATAAACCATAACGGCCACCAACAACTTCAATGTCACGACCTTCTTGTTTTAAGGCAGCCACAACATCAAGATAGAGTGGTTCGCCAGTAGCACCCATTTCTTTTGTTCTGTCTAAGACAGCAATCTTTTTGGCACTTGCTGGAATAACGCTAACTAAGTGTTTAGCAGAGAATGGACGGTATAAGTGAACTTTCACAACACCGACTTTTTCGCCTTCTTTTGCTAATTCATCGATAACTTCAATGGCTGTTTCGGTAACAGAACCCATTGCAACGATGACTCTTTCAGCGTTTGGATCACCATAATAGGTAAATGGTGCATAGTGACGTCCGGTAAGTCTTTCGGCTTCTTTGAAGTACTTTTCAGCAATCTCTACAACTTTGTTGTAGTGAGCGTTTTGTGCTTCACGGCCTTGGAAGTAGACGTCATCGTTTTCGGCACCACCACGAGTCACTGGATGAGTGTGTGGGTTAAGTGCGCGAGCACGGAATTCTTCCACTTTATCCATTGGAAGAAGTTTCTTGTATTCGGCTTCATCAACGAATTCGACGTTTTGAATTTCGTGAGAAGTTCTAAATCCATCAAAGAAATGCATCACTGGTGCACTGGATTCAATAGCGATTAAGTGAGCCATTGGTGCTAAGTCAGCAATTTCCTGGACAGAATGTGAACAAATCATTGTGATACCAGTTTGACGGCAAGCATAGATGTCTTGGTGATCGCCAAAGATGGATAATGATCTAGTTGCTAAGCTACGAGCTGAAACGTGAAGAACAGCTGGAAGTAGTTCACCACACCACTTGTAGATGTTTGGAATCATTAATAACAAACCTTGTGATGCGGTATAAGTTGTGGCTAATGCACCTGCTTGAAGAGCACCGTGGACAGTTCCAGATGCACCAGCTTCGGATTGCATTTCGACAACTTTGACTGGAGTGTTGAAGAAATTCTTCTTACCTTGAGAAGCATAAACATCAACAAGTTCAGCCATTGGGGAACTAGGGGTAATTGGATAAATACCAGCAACTTCTGTGAAGTAATAAGAGCCAATTGCAGCTGCGGTATTACCATCTACCGATAGAAACGATTTTTTAATTTCCATTTCGAAAACTCCTTTTTTATGCGTGTATATTATACACAGCACGCACGTAGGAATAATAAAAAAATCGGATGAAACCGATTTCATTAATTATTCGCGTATGCTATTTTCTTTTCTTTTTCTTATTAGGTTTATCGTTTTTAAGAGCTTCTAATTCTTGATTAACAAGGTGTTTAAGAATCTTTAAATCCTTTTCATCAAGAGGAATATTTCGATCGACTAAGCCACCGATTGTCATCTTGTTATAAACGAAATCAGCAACCGATTTATATTGGTTAATTTCGGATTTTTTCACCGCAATTCTCGGTTCTTTTTTCTCTTTGGATTGTTCTTCAATATATTTTTCAAGAGCAGGAACAAGCTCACGAAGATTGTAAGTTGGATCCATAGCTAACATTGGTTCAAACTCACTTAATTCAGAAGCAATAATCTCTGGATAAATACCCATGTGTAAAGAAAGACCTTCACAAGTTAGGTGTTTTCTTTTACTTCCATGAATTGCTGATAGATATTTCTTCGCAGTTGTCTTGTTCATGCTGTTATTATAAACCTTTTTATATAAATAAACAAAACTCAATACTTATAATGAAACGAATCTTTGACATTTGGCGATTCAAACCACCCATTAATTTCGATTACTTCATCAAATTTATTCTTCGTTTCTTCGGATGGATCTTCCCATCTTTCCCACATGGATTTTATCGCATTCTCAGGAACATATTTAGCTTCATTTCGAATGTGGTTTTGTTCAAGAATTTTTTCGAGTTTTTTCTTTAAAACGACAAGCACTGAACGGTCGTAATTTGGGCACTTTTCTAAGGCAAATAGCCGTAAATTGTCGGTAATATTGGTCGAATCTGCGATTACTGTGACTTCATCATGTTTCGCCAAATATTCGTTAATTCGATCATAGAAAATTTGCCACACTTCTTGTTCATGAGTCAGGTCTTGATATTGACCAGTTAATTCTTTTCTAATCCCGTCAGAGGAAACAATTTTGACATGTTTATGTGTCAAACGATATTGCTCTGACCAAGTTGATTTTCCGCTTCCTGGTAGGGCTGATAAAACTATCAGTGTTCTCATGCTTTTTATTGTATCTTAATCAGTGGGTTAGTTAAAGAAAAAACCACTCTAACGAGTGGTTAATGTATTTTGGTGCGCCATGTAGGATTCGAACTCACGACCCACTGATTAAGAGTCAGTTGCTCTACCAGCTGAGCTAATGGCGCATTATGCTTAACTAATATATTATAAGTTGACTTAAATTACAACAAAAAAGAGCCCAATTTTACTCGAGCTCTTATAACAGAGAATTAAGCAATATGTTCGCTCAAATAAGGTGTGATAGTCCAAACACCATTTGTGTAAATGGAATAATCGTTTCCACCACCACTTGAACGATCGTTTAGCCAACGGATTGTTCCTCTAATATTAAGAACTTTTCCAGGGGTCAAACTTTTTAACCAATTTGTATAAGCTTCAGTTGTAGCACCTTTAGAGTTTTTACCATCATATCCACAGTTAGCATGATAGTCTGTTGCAACAATAAATGTTGTTGAGCCAACTGTCACATCAAATTCATAACGAGAACTTTCTGAAGCAACACTGCTTATATTAGTGACTTGTTGTCTGACGGTTGTTCCGCCACCAGAAGCATTAACAACAGAGTAGATTTTTCCATCTGTCACTGTTGCGTTGGAAATACTGCCAACTGCATTGAAGATTGTATTGTTCCACCATTCGTGATTTGAAATATCAGCTTCGGAGAAGGATTTTTCGCTTGTTGGTGGTGTGACAGCATGAGCAGTATCACCGCTCTTCACTGGAAGAATAGATTTAATATTGCCCATTTGAATATTTCCATATCCAAATCCAAGATTTCCTTTTAACCAGATGTCATGTCCGATAAGAGAATCTTTGATTTTATCCCAGATTTTTAAGGCGTCTAGGCGATATAATTGGAGATATTTATCTCCGTCTTGGAGAATACCCCAGTTGCCATCTTCTGTTGCATAAATAAGGCGGCCCTGAGTTTCAATATTATAGTGAGTATCATCTGCTGTCGCACCATCACACTCATATGCACCAGGCACCTTCGAGCTTTGTCTCATAAACGACAAAGCGTTTAAAGATGCGTGCTTAGTATAGATATCGCGAAGAGATTTTACTTTATATTCATATTGTCCTGGGTTAAGAACCATAGTGTAAGTTTTTGTTTGTTCCCATCCATTACATTTGGCTTTGGCGTCAACAATAAAGCGAGGGAAATTTTCGGTATCGCTCGCCCCATTTGCTGGCCAACCTTTGAATTGAACAACAGTTTGATTAAATGCAGAGCTTAGCAAGCTATCTTCAATGTAATCGTTAACATTCTTTTCTTCACCAGCAACAGTTACGCGGTAACTGTATTCATAAGTGAATTCATAATCATCTGTTTCTCCCATAGGACGAACAGAGTTGGATAAAGAAAGAGCAATAAAAGGAGCTGGTTCTTTTTCATCAGGTTTAACTTCGTTTTCGCCTTCTTGATTAGCGGCATTATTGCCGACATAAACAGCCTGATTGAAAGCATACTTCCATGCAGCTTCGCTTGGTTCAGGCCCTTTTTTTGGTTTCTTTTTCCCACCCGCATTACATCCAGCAAGTGTGCTAGCAGCAAAAGCTGCTAAACCAATAAATGCAATAACTGTTTTTTTCATTATTTGTTTCTAACCTCGGCGGCTAATTTAGCCCAAACAGTATCAATATAGGCTTTGACTGTAGCACGATCAACAACACCTTCACGAGCACAGACGTTTTGAATGATGCTTCCGACTTCAGTACGAATAGCACTTGATTTTAAGAATCCAGGATCAACAAATTTAACCCATCCATCGTTGTCATATGTATCTTTGTTCAATTTAGCAGCAGTTTGATACATCTTACGAAGTGGAGTTGGGTTTGTATCTTTAATTAAGGCATCATAACTTGTCGAATTCATCGCGCTAATGGAGCTTGGGAAGTATCCTGTTGCACTAACCCATGAGCCTTGAAGTTCGCCAGTACAAATAGCAACCATGGCGTTGAATGCTGCTTGCTTTTCTTCTTCAGCTTTTTCTTTAGAGGAGAATTGGTTGAATAATCCTAAGGATGTTCCTTGTGAAATAACAGCTTTACGAACATTCACACCATCATCAAAATATGGAATGTGATGAATTTCAATTCTCTTATTTGCATCAACGGAGTTAGAAAGACCACCAGATGAGCCAATTGTAAATATGCAACGGCCGGCTTTAAATGCTTTTGTACAGTATCCACTTGCACTCTCACCAAATGACGCTGGTAATCCAAATGTTTTTGTTTCATAAAGACCTTTTATGAACATCATTGCATCAAGAGTCTTTTCTTGATAATTGACACCTTTATAGTCTGTTCTCCAGAATGTGGCACGACCAAATTCATGTGGAGCTGTAAAATAGATTTCTTTAGAGAAATCAGTATATAAAGATCCCCATTGACGAAGGAGTGTAACAAATGCGTTACCACCATCGTCATAGCCTAAAACACGGAATTTATTTGCGTCATCAAGTTGGGAAATCTCCTGCAGGACTTTTTCTGATCCAGTATGATCATCGGAAGTGGAAACACGGAAACTTGTAACGTGATCGTTAGTATCAACTGTACCAATAATGTGTGTATTGGTTGGCACAAATGCTCCGATGGCATTCATTGCATTAACAATCTTTGGACCGACAACCTCAAGTTCTTGCCATGTTTCTGGAACATCCACAGGGATAGTGCTGTCTTGAAGTCTAACAACATCCCAGAGATATCCGTTAGCGATCATGACTTCTGTTGATTTGTTAAATGGAAGACCCATAATAACTTTTTCGTCTGTTGTTTGGTCAAAATAGATATTCTCATTTTCTCCCTTATAGGCATCATAGAAGTCATCCATTAAGTTCTTGCCATGTTCTTCGTTCCATTTCTTAATATATTTATTAAGTGGAACCATAATGCCCGCGTGAACATATTCTGCAAAGTGATCTGGATAACCATTAGCAATATTCGGATAAGAGTTATCACCGATCGAGTTAACAACTGCAGTTTCAAGTTTAGTATAAGCACCTTTTGTGGTAAGTTTTAACTTATAAGAATCAACTGTTGAGTTGTATTCTTCAACAACACGGGTAATTTCACCAGTATAGTCGTTACCAAAGCCAACCCACATATCAAGAGTTTTACCGCCTTTGCTGGTTTTGGAACAAGATGCGGCCACAACAGCAAAGCTAAATACACCTGCTGCAGCCATTAGTTTTGAAACATTTTTCATAATTGTCCTTTCCTACCTTTTTATCCTTTAATACCACTACGAGAAACACCTCTCATAATGTACTTACGGAAGATTAAGAAGAAGACAAACAATGGGAAGGTAACAACCATTGAGCCCGCAATCTTAATCGCGTCTTGTCCATCAGCAATGTCACTTGTAAACAAGGACATTAAGCCATTAGACACAAGTTGCATAGAGTAATCTTTGTTGTATTTCCAACCGCCGTTTGCAACAAGTAACGGCCACACATATGAGTTCCAAGCACCCATCAATGAAAGAATAATAATTGTAACAATTGTTGGCATTGCAATAGGAATCATAACTTTTACAAGATAACCAACATCGCCAACACCATCGACCTTTGCAGCAAGATATAACTCATTTGGAATTTGCTGGAATGTCTGTCTTAAGTAGAAAATATAGAAAACTGACACGCCATGAACAAAGATTAAAGCTGAGAATGTGTATTCCCAGTCAAGTGTTTTAGTGGTCTTATAATTTGTAAGAACCATTAATTCACCAGGAATCATCATTGTTGCAAGTAAGAAGGTGAATAATAGATTTTTGCCCTTGAATTCAAGACGAGCAAAGGCGAATGCAGCCAATACCGCTGTAACAACAGTAACGGTTGTAGAACCAACAGCAGAGATCAAAGTATTCAAGTAATACTGAGCAAAGCTTGGTCTTGGAATTGGCTTACCTGTAATTTTATTAAAGATTTGTGTTGAAAAGATTTGTTCAAAGTTAGTGAAATTCCATTTGTCGAATCCGATATATCTAAAATCAGCACTAGATTTGAACAATTCAAAGCTGTCGGCATCGGTCAGTGAACCAACAAGCATAAACACAAACGGTAGGAGCATAAACAACGCAAAGAATGTGATAAAGAAATATAAGAAAACACGCGAAACAATACGTTTTGCTTTGTATCTTCTTAATGCGCCTTCATCAGCAAAATATATATCCGCCATTATTTAACCTCCTTCCTAATAGTGAACGCGCTTTTTGCTAACAGCAAATTGCACGACAGTAATAACCATAATAATTGCTAAAAGGACAAGGGAGCCCGCTGCAGCAATACCTGGTTTAGATAAGTTGCCGGAAGTTGGATCCATCTGCTTATAAATCCAACCAACGACTGGCATCCAATCAGTCCCATCAGGACCACCAAAGTAGAAACCGCCAGAAGCAATCTTCGAGTTGGTGTAAACCGACATAACACCAGTATACATTTTAAACGCACCAATAAACGATGTAATCGTAATGTAGAGAATTTGCGGAGATAGAAGCGGCAACGTAATTCTTCTCCAAATTGTAAATCCACTGGAACCATCAATTTTTGCAGCATCAGAATATTGTTTGTCAATTGTTGCTAAGCCTGCCATAAAGACAAGGATCTTAAAAGCAATGCCATTCCAAATCGCTGATGTAACAATAACTATGGCTTGGTGGAATTTAGATGCTGGTTCGTAGTGAGTAATCACTTCACCATTAACAATATAATCATAATCAGCAAACGGATATAAGAAGTTCACTGGTTTCCCACCCAATTTCGTAATAATAATGTTGATAAATCCACCAGGTGTATGGCTAAACAACATATTAAATACCAAACCTAAAGCAATAGCGTTGGTAACGTATGGGAGGAAGAAAATGGTCTGATAAAGACCACGAAGGGCTTTAATATTGTTTAAGAAGGAGGCAATAACTAACGCTACAAGAATAGTTAATGGGACTTCAACTATAACAAGAATAAATGTATTTACAATTGTCATAGGGAAAACCGAGCCTTCTTGGAATAAATAAGCAAAGTTATTAAAACCAAACGATGGCAAGTAACGATAAGTGTTACATACCGTATCATCAAACACAGACCAGTTAATACATGGAGTACTTAAAGCTTTAAAGAAACTACCTAAAGCAAAACTTCCAGCGCCCTCAACAAATTCAAAATCGTTAACAAACGCCATGAAGAAAGCATTGATGATTGGGTAGAACATAAACAGCAATATGAAAAATAATGCTGGAATAAGTACAATCCAAGCAACAGCCCATTGTGGCAAATTAACACGTCGGCGTTTACTAATGATAGTTTTGCCTTTAATGTCATCGTAATTCACAAGTGGTTGTTTGATTGTTTTAGATGTCATCTATTTTCTCCTTTCCTTAATTTTCAGTATTTGTGGCTTAATTATTTAATTCTTGTGCCATCTTCCTCGAAAACGTACAAACGTTTCGCGTCAAATTTTAATTTATCTTTTCCAAGAATTTTATCCCTAAGTTCACTTGGAATAATAATCTTTATGTGATTTTCTGGTTGGTCTTCAACGTGGCCAACAACATTAATATCACGTCCGATTTGTTCCACGATTTTTACATCAACTGGGATAGAGCCACCTTTTCCGCTAAAGGAGAACGATTCTGGACGAACAGCAATTTTGACCTTTCGGTCTGTTTTGCCATAAGCCTTATCAGTATCAATGGCTTTGCCATTAAGCAGTAATTTTCCATCTTTGATTTCACCATCAAAGACATTAATTGCTGGAGAACCAAGGAATTTTGCTACGAACAAGTTTGCAGGCTCTTCATAAACCTTTTGTGGTTCGTCAATTTGTTGTACAACACCAAGTTTCATAACCACAATGACATCAGAGATAGACATTGCTTCTTCTTGGTCGTGAGTAACGAACACAGTTGTAATACCAGTTTCACGTTGAATACGTTTAATTTCTTCACGAGTTTGAAGTCTTAAACGAGCATCAAGGTTGGAAAGTGGTTCGTCAAGTAAGAGAACTTTTGGAGTCTTAGCAAGAGCACGTGCAATAGCAACACGTTGTTGTTGACCACCAGAGAGCTCTTTTGGTTTACGATCGAGATATTGATCGATGTCGACGATTTTAGCCATTTCGAATGCGATTGCATCTTTATCGGCTTTTGAAAGTTTTGTTTTATTTTTTTCTTTTGCAGCTTCAGGATCTTTCGCTTTTAATTCTTCGAAATCTTTTTTGGCTTTTGCTAAATCTTCTTCACATTTGACTAAGCGTTTTTCAGCATCAACCAAATGATTTTCCAAATTTGGAATGCGCTCATTAGCTGATTTAATAATTGCTTCTGCATGCTTGATTGCATCTTCGCATTCTTCAACTCCTACAGCGTCTTCCTTTTTTTCTGCTTTTTCTTTCTTTGCCTTTTCCTTGACAATTGAAGCTTCGGCTTTTTTAATAGCCTTCTTACTTTCATCAATATCGTGTTTGGTTACTTTGATGTCATGTTTAGCATCAACTACAGCATTTTCTTCCTCACCAAATGCGCCAGCAAAGCGCACATTATCGAGTGGGAATTGAATGTTTTGTCTCACAGAAAGATGTGGATAGAGAGCATAGTTTTGGAAGACTAAGCCAATACCACGATTTTCTGGAGGTAAGTTTGTAACATCCTCGTCACCAAACCAAATATGACCATCTGTTGGTTTGTGTAAACCAGCGATCATATAAAGCGTTGTTGATTTACCACAACCAGATGGACCTAAAAGCCCGACGAGTTTTCCGTCAGGTATCGTAAAGTTCATATGATTTACAGCAGTTGTCTCAACACCTTTCCGACCGATGAAGGTTTTCGTTAGATTTTCAATTCTAACTTCCATATTGTACCTCCTATGGTATTAATCGTAGCTGTAACTACACGTAAATAATAACATAGTTATTTCTTAAGGTTAAACAGAAGATAAAAAGAGAATTATTTCTTGAAATAAAAATATTGGGGTTTTGCAAGAAAAAAACCAGCAATTGCTGGCTATTTTTCCTTTTTCAAAGTACCTTGTTTTTCATCGATTTTTTTCTTTAAATCTTCGTTAACAATCTTAGAACCAACCTGGATAATATTGACATTTTCAGGCTCGTAAGAATGATGCTTATCAATGTTTTCTTGAACATTTTTAACGTGTCTATCTTCTTCTTTAGCATTGCTGAAAAAGACTGAATTTTTAATATCAATAGGAAGAGTCATTGCCGCAAAATCATGCGGGGCTTTTCTTTGTTTGTTGAATAAAATAACAATCAAAATTATTACACCACCAACGCCTAGTGTTGCAATCGAAGTTAAACCAAAACCAACAATAAATAAAGATAGCGAGACTTCAGCAAATAGAACAAGCTGACGGAATAAAATTTGACGTTTTTTTGCAGCATACTCGTTATTTGAAATAATACCAATATTCAATGTAGCTTTTCCAAGCGTCTGACCATTTTTCATGAGCATTGGAATTAAAATGTAAAATATTCCAAAAACAAATAAATACGTTGGTACATAAGTCCACAATTGAATGTTTTTAACATTGTTCTGAAGTTCACTAATATAGTCGCTATAAAAGAATTCTTTACTCGCCTGATAAAGAAGTTCATTTACTTTTTTTATAGCATCGTCAGAATTCGCACCGTCTTTTAAAACTGGAATGCCTTCGTAATCAATAACTTCATCTTTGACTGGATAGGCAAAATAAGGAGACGTATTTTCTTCCCATTCAGGGTTTAAACCCATAATTTTAGTATTAAAGTATATATTTGTGTAAATGTCCTTTGGCAATTTTCCATCAATGATTATATCGAAATTAGGAGAGACAAATCGATCCTTTATAGGATCATATGTTTTGGTTTCGGTATTATTTGGAAGCTCAACTCTTGTTAAATCGCCAGTTAAATAAACAGTATAGTAATACTGTAAATGAACAATTTTTTCATCTAAAGTATAGGAATCAACATTTCGAACTTCTTCAACTTTTTGTAGGTATTCATCGTTTAATTTTTCAGTAAAATCTTTTACTTCAATTGGGTTATAGCGAGATGAATCATCTTGCTGTTCCCACACAAACAAATGCGATGCAACGTCATATTGATAAATGTCAGACACGTATTTGTCGTAAGAAGATGAACTACGTGCAATTGGAGTTGAAACATATACGACCAAAATAAAATAGATGAAAAAAGCAAGCAAAGCATCCATGCTTGCAGCTACAATTCGACGAAACAAAGGCGCCAGCTCAATCTTCTTCATCTTATTCTAAATCCTCGGCCTCAATAAACTCTTGTTCATCAATTTCATCGTTAAATATAATGCTGCCTTCTGCATCAATAACCATAGTTCGCCCACAATAATCGTGCAACGAAGCATGTTTTGGCGATGCGGCCGCTAAGGCTACAGAAACCATAAATATAATTGCTCCGATAGCAAAGCAAATATAGTAACTTCCAACCGGTAAAAGAAATACCAAAATGAGTGTTAAAAGCAATGGCAAAACACGCAAAATAAGCTGCCATTTTTGCATTTTATATCCATCAATAGAACATAGGCCAAGTTTTTGAAACTTTTTCCCAATTGAGGAATTATTTTTTGAAAACAATGGAATAATAACAAAACAAATAATTGACGCAATTAACGCAGGAATTAACCAAGAAATTGCGGTTAAAAATGTAATTTTTTCATAATAAGGAGCGTAAAAATTTTGCTTCATCAAAGATCCAAAATATGCTGCTTTATATTTGTCATATAATACCGACGCAGTTTCTCCTTCTGTAACCTCGACAACTTTGTTCATTTTTGTTGACCAATGTTCAGTTCTTCTAATTCCGATTTTTGTCTTATCAATAACGTCATCCGTTTTGTCATATTCAAAATAACTAACTGTTGTTTCAGTCGGTTCATCCACCTTAATTTCTAGGATATTTTCATTAAACCAAGATACTACGTAATAATCTTTAGGTAAGATTTCTGTTCCTGGAACATTTTCATTATAATTTGGTGCCTTATAAAACTCAGCATCGTATCTTGAACCCTCAGGAACATCAACATTTTCTCCAGTCAAATAATTCAAGTAATAATAGGAAAGCAAATCCATGTAAAGCTGATAGTTATTTTCTTCTTTATATTGCTTACGCGTCTGCGTTGATTCGTCATAATAAAATAAGTGCGAATTAAAATCTTCTTTAAAAAGTTTGTCGTAGTTACGATAAATGGATTGTCTAAAAATGAATTGAGAAGCGCCAAAATAAAGCGCAATTGTCATTGCTAAAAGAATCGCCACATCAATTATAAATGCGACCATCCTTTTGCCAATTGGGGCCATTAAAGTATGACGCGGAAGACTCTGTCCTTTTTTCTCTTTAAACTGACTCATTACATTAATTATTTATTAAATAAGGAAGAAAGACAACAAAAAAGACCTCCGAAGAGGTCTTAAATTGTAATTGTTTATAACAATTATTTGATAATTTCGGTAACAGAACCAGATCCAACTGTACGGCCACCTTCACGAATGGAGAACTTGGTTCCCTTTTCGATAGCGACTGGGTGGATGAGTTCGACTGTTAATTCGACGTTATCACCTGGCATAACCATTTCAACGCCAGCTGGAAGTGTAATCACACCAGTAATATCTGTTGTGTTGAAGTAGAATTGTGGGCGGTAGTTGCTTAAGAAAGCAGTGTGACGGCCACCTTCTTCTTTCTTCAAAACGTAGACGGAAGCGGTGAATTTGGTATGTGGGGTAATTGATCCTGGTTTAGCAAGGACTTGACCACGGACGACTTGGTCACGGTTGATACCACGTAAGAGGGCACCAATGTTGTCACCTGGTTCAGCGTAATCAAGAATCTTACGGAACATTTCAAGACCAGTAACGACTGATTTTTGAGTATCTTTAATACCAACGATTTCAACTTCGTCGTTGACATGGACAATACCACGTTCAACTCTACCAGTAACGACTGTTCCACGACCAGTAATGGTGAGAACGTCTTCGATTGGCATTAAGAATGGTTTGTCTTTATCGTGTTGTGGAAGTGGGATGTAGCTATCAACAGCATCCATGAGTTCTTCGATGCATTTGGTATCACCACCTTCGAGGGCCACTTTTGCGGAACCACGAATGACTGGGACTTCATCACCTGGGAAGCCATAGGAAGTTAAGAGATCACGAACATCCATTTCGACTAAGTCGATAAGTTCTGGGTCGTCAACTAAATCACATTTGTTTAAGAAGACAACGATGTATGGAACACCAACTTGACGGGCAAGAAGAATGTGTTCACGAGTTTGTGGCATAACACCATCAGTAGCTGCGACAACGAGGATTGCGCCATCCATTTGGGCAGCACCGGTAATCATGTTTTTAACATAGTCGGCGTGTCCCGGGCAGTCAACGTGAGCATAGTGACGATTGGCTGTCTCGTATTCGATGTGAGCAGTATTAATTGTAATACCACGGGCCTTTTCTTCTGGAGCAGCATCGATTTCATCGTATGCTTTGGCCACTGCTCCACCCTTCTTAGCAAGGGTAGCTGTGATAGCAGCAGTTAAAGTTGTTTTACCATGGTCAACGTGTCCAATGGTACCAATGTTTAAGTGTGGTTTGCTTCTATCAAATTTTGCTTTTGCCATAGTTTGAATTTTCCTCCTTAAGGTTAGATTTCGTAAAATTCAACGAAATCATAATATAGCAAGTGACGGTTTAAATCAACACAATGTGTTAATTTGCACCTTAACGATTTGACATGCCGGATTTCTTAATAATTTCATCCTGCACGAATCGTGGGCATTCTCCATAATGGGAGAATTGCATTGTATAGTTACCGCGACCCTGGGTAAATGAACGAAGGTCTGTAACATAACCGAACATTTCGGCTAATGGTACTTCAGCTTCGACAATCTTGGCGTTACCACGTTGGGTCTCACCTGTCATATTACCACGACGACGGGAAATATCGCCGATAACATCACCGTAGTACTGTTCAGGAACAGTAACTTCGATTTTCATAATTGGTTCAAGGATAACTGGAGAACATTTCTTGGCAGCTTCCTTAAGAGCCATTGAGGCAGCGATCTTATAGGCTGCTTCAGAGGAGTCGACATCGTGAGAGGAACCATCAAATAAGGTTGCTTTGATGTCGATTACTGGGTAGCCAGCAATAAGACCACGGTTGAGAGCATCTTCCAAACCATCTTGGGTTGGACGAATGTATTCTCTTGGAACGGATCCACCGACAACAGCGTCGACGAATTCGAATCCTTTTCCTGGGTTTGGTTCAAATCTGATCCAAACGTGACCGTATTGTCCACGACCACCGGATTGCTTAATGTATTTACCTTCACATTCAGCTGGAACACGGATTGTTTCTCTGTATCCAACTTGTGGAGCACCGACGTTAACGTCGACATTGAATTCACGGCGTAAACGGTCAACGATGATGTCGAGGTGAAGTTCACCGACACCAGCGATAATGGTTTGTCCAGTTTCAGCGTTGGTGTGAACCTTGAATGTTGGGTCTTCTTCAGCAAGTTTTTGAAGGGCAATGCCCATCTTTTCTTGGTCAGCTTTAGTCTTTGGTTCGACAGCTTCTTCGATAACTGGCTCTGGGAATTCCATCTTTTCTAAGATGACTGGATGCTTTTCATCACAGAGTGTGTCACCAGTGGTTGTGTTTTTAAGACCAACAACAGCACCGATGTCACCAGCGTGGAGAGCATCGACTTCTTGACGATGGTTGGAGTGCATTAAGACGACACGAGCGATACGTTCTTTGCCATCTTTTGTCGAGTTGAGGACGTATGAACCAGAGGTTAAGACGCCGCTATAAACACGAACATAAGCTAAACGACCAATGAATGGATCTGTCGCAATCTTGAATGCTAAGGCTGCAAGTGGAGCGTCATCAGATGCTGGGCATTCAATGACTTCACCGTTTTCGCCTTCGCCTTTGGCGACAGGAATATCAAGTGGGCTTGGGAGGTAAGCAACAACACCATCAAGGAGTAATTGAATACCTTTATTTTTGTAAGCAGAACCGCAGAAGACTGGGAAGAATTCACCAGTTAAAACGGCTTTACGAATGGTGGCTTTGATCATGTCCACTGGAACTTCTTCGCCTTCAAGGACAAGCATCATTAAGTCATCATCGAATCCGGCAAGAGCTTCGAGAAGTTTTTGACGAAGTTCATTAACCTTGGAAACATAATCTTCTGGGATTGGAGCTTCAGTTGGAGCTTCATCCTTATCAGATGTGTACATCCAGGCTTTACGTTCGATAATGTCGATGACGCCTCTGAAGTTGGATTCAGTACCAATTGGGTATTGAACAGCTTCAGCATTCGCTGCTAGACGTTCATGGAGGGAAGCAACACACATATCGAAATCCGCACCGATAGCGTCAAGTTTGTTAACAAAGACGATTCGTGGGACACCATATTTGGTTCCTTGTCTCCAGACTGTTTCAGTTTGTGGTTCAACACCATTCTTACCGTCTAAGACAGTGACAGCACCGTCTAAGACACGGAGTGAACGTTCAACTTCAGCTGTGAAGTCGACGTGTCCCGGAGTGTCGATGATGTTGATTCGATTACCTTTCCACATAGCGGTAGTAGCCGCAGATGTAATGGTAATACCTCTCTCTTGTTCCTGAACCATCCAGTCCATGGTAGCCGCACCTTCGTGGACTTCACCAATTTTGTGGATTTTTCCAGTGAAATAGAGAATACGTTCGGTAGTAGTTGTTTTACCGGCATCGATGTGAGCCATGATACCGATGTTACGTGTATGTTGTAAGTCAAATTCACGTGCCATAAATGCAATCTCCTATTACCAACGGTAATGAGCATACGCCTTGTTGGCTTCGGCCATCTTGTGCGTTTCCTCTTTCTTCTTCACAGATGCACCAGCTCCGTTAGCAGCATCAATGATTTCGTGAGCTAATTTAGCTTCCATTGATTTTTCATTTCGAAGACGAGCATATGTGACTAACCAACGAAGACCAAGTGTAACTTTACGTTCAGATGAAACTTCAACTGGAACTTGGTAGTTGGCTGCACCAATACGACGAACTTTTAGTTCGACTTCTGGCATGATATTGTTAATTGCGGTCGCGAAGACATCCATTGCTGGTTTCTTTGTTTCTTCCTCAATTTGCTTAAAGGCATTGTAGAGAATGGTTTGGGCAGTGCCTCTTTTACCATCAACCATGATGCGGTTAATTAAACGAGTAACTAAACGAGAATTGTATATTGGATCTGGTAAGACTTCACGTTTCGCAACTTTTCCTTTACGTGGCATAATGTTTTTCTCCTTTCTTTAAACAAATTTATTTGGCCGCTTTTGGTCTCTTTGTACCGTATTGGCTACGTCCTTGACGACGAGCTTCAATACCTGCACAGTCAAGAGTACCGCGAACGATGTGGTAACGAACACCTGGTAAGTCTTTCACACGGCCACCACGAATGATGACTGTGGAGTGTTCTTGTAAGTTGTGTCCTTCACCACCGATGTAGGCTGTGACTTCATATCCATTAGATAGACGAACACGAGCATATTTTCTTAAAGCGGAGTTTGGTTTCTTAGGTGTCATTGTGCCGACACGGGTGCAAACACCACGCTTTTGGGCGGATGGTTGGTTTGTTTCACGTGAGCGAAGGGAATTCCAGCGTTTTCCAAGAGCTGGAGTAGCTGATTTCTTCACAGGACGGGAACGACCATTTTTAACGAGTTGGTTAATTGTTGGCATTGATTGTCCTCCTTTCAATGTTTCAGTTTCGTACACATTCTCCGGTGTATCATACTACCGGCAAATATATAAGCCCATTAGGGCCTTTTCGTTAACCGACAAGATTTTATCTTTATTAATAAAGGGTGTCAACAAAAAGATAAAAATTTTCTATTTCAACATATGGATGATGTGTGTTTTCTTTTGTATTTTACTGAGAAAATTCACGAAAAAATCACCAAACCAACCCTTCAGAAAAATTTTTATCCTAAAGGATAATAAAAATATTATGCAAAAAACTTTAATTAATTAATGTTTTTTGCTACTCTATGAATTGACAAAGAAAAGTCGTAAAAACTCGGAACGAATACCTCCAGACATAGCAATATGAAAGGAGGTGGATTGCATGAAAAAAATCCTGAACCTTGAAGAAATTCTTGTTCTGGTTTGGCTAGTGCTATTGCTTTGTCTACTCCTTAAGGTAGAAAAGTAAAAAGAAAACCCTATTCAGAGTAGGGTTTATCGAATCCCCTATGGGACTTCGAACAGAAAGTGTTCTGGAGGATTCGTTCTTCTGTTCTTATTATAACAAATAAATACAATTTGGAAATAAATTATTAATTATCATTAGAGGCAACAGCTTTGTCCTTTTTATTTTGAGCAGTATCAATCGATTTACCAAAAACAAAATATCTTTGGTATAAGAACTCTGTAACAAAGTTAATCGCCATATTTATGCCTGTGGCCACATAAGCTGATCCAGGGAATGTCCATTTATTTGTTAACACCCATTCAAGTTGTAATGAAAGAGGTGTAAATACAATGTAATAGGCCACCACTTTTAGCATGGCGATTGGAACGTTACTCGCGCTTTTAAATGTATACTTGCGATTAAAAGTGAAGTTCCAGATGACAGAAAGAACTAGAGCAATTCCATAACTAATCCAATGATCGAGGTGAGCTACTTCTTCAAGAAGGGTAAAAGAGACGATTTGAACAACTCCGGCCGAAATGGAGAAGAGGGTAAACTTCGCCGCTCGAAATACTTCTTTACGATCGACTTTTTTCATACATGATTATTTTAATAATAAGAAGAATAAAAATAAATAAAAACACCCATAAAGGATGTGATTATTGCCAACCAGGATAGCCGTCCCTGGATCGCGTTGATATACCCATCTCGGAAGAGATGCGCCGTGGTCGCGTGCTAACTTTCCACCTTTGGCAACTTTATTTTAATTTGTATTACCAATTAATACAAGAATATTATTTAAGCGTTTTGTTAGGTTTTGATGGGGTTTTAAAAACCTACACAATTCTTGGTTAATTTGAAAAAATCACCAGCAAAAAACCGCCATTTTGCAATGACGGTTAATTGTAAGAATTTTTTATTCTTATTCGAAGTCTTCTGGACGGTCATGAGCTTCAATGTATTGTTGCTTGACCTCTTTCATACGACCACGAACAGTGAAATTCTTGAGGTTTTCTTCTTCCTCTTCTTCGGTAAGTAGACCAACGCCAGCTGGAATAAGTTTACCAGTAATAACGTTTTCTTTCAGACCATGGAGGTCATCTCTCTTACCCTTGATTGCAGCATCAGTTAAGACACGAGTTGTTTCTTGGAATGATGCAGCAGAGAGGAAGGATTTGGTCTCTAACGCAGCCTTGGTAATTCCAAGGATGAGTTGACGAGCCACCGCTGGACGTTTGCCAGAGAAGACAGCGTCTTCGTTCTTCTCAGTGAATTCTTCGATATCCATTCTGGTTCCTGGAACCATGTCGGTATCGCCAGAATCAATGATGACGACTTTCTTGAGCATTTGACGCACAATGACTTCAATGTGTTTATCGCTAATACCAATGGATTGGCTACGATAAACTTTTTGAATTTCTTTGAGCATGTAGTTCTCAACAGCAACATCATCAGCAACTTCGAGAAGATGTTTTGGAGCAATCGCACCTTCGGTGAGTTTGCCACCGTTACGAACCTCATCGCCGACTTTAACACGTAAGTGTGCGCCATAGGCGGACATGTATTCGCGTTCTTCTAAGTCATTAGCAACAACAATGTGGTAACGGCCACCTGTTTCTTCAATAGCTTTGACTTTACCAGCAATTTCGCTGATTAAGGCTTCGCCTTTTGGTGTACGGGCTTCCACAAGTTCTTGGACACGTGGGAGACCTTGAGTAATATCGCTACCAGCAACACCACCAGTGTGGAAGGTACGCATTGTTAACTGAGTACCTGGTTCACCAATGGATTGAGCGGCCATAATACCAACAGCCTCGCCTTTCTTAACGACTTCACCAGTCGCTAAGTTACGTCCGTAACAATGGACACAGACACCATCTTTGGTTTCACATCCGAATAAGGATCTGATTTCAACTTCTTTAATGCCAGCGTCGATAACTTTCTTCGCCATCACTTCATCGATTAAAGTGTTTTCTGGAACGATTTCTTCACCGGTCTTTGGATCACAAATGGCACGGAGAGAGAATCGGCCAACTAAACGGTCAATGAGTGGGACGATAACCATGTCACGAGCAGTATCGCGAATTTCACGAACCACAAAGCCATGGTCGGTGTGACAGTCTTCTTCACGGACAATAACGTCTTGGGAGACGTCGACAAGTCGACGTGTGAGGTAACCAGAGTCAGCAGTCTTTAACGCGGTATCGGCTCCACCTTTACGTGAACCGTGGGTCGCAATAAAGAACTCAGACACTGTTAAACCTTCACGGAAACAGGATTTAATTGGAAGTTCGATTGTTTCACCTTTTGGGTTAGCCATCAAACCACGCATACCAGAAAGCTGTGTAACGTTAGAGATGTTACCACGAGCACCGGAGTCAGACATCATGAAGATTGGGTTACGTTGGTCAGCTTCGAATTGGCTGGTTAACTTCGCTTGAACTTCATTACGGATGTTGGTCCAGATATCAACAACTTCCTTATGGTGTTCTTGGTCGGTGAGTAAGCCTTTATCGTATAAACGATTGATTTCTTCAACCGCCACATCTCCTTTGGAGATAATTTCTTCTTTACCTTTGAGGATTGGCACGTCAGAGATGGAAATTGTAAATCCAGCAGCTGTCGCGTATCTAAATCCTTGGTCTTTCATCTTATCAAGAACAGCTGAGGTCTTGGATGTACCATAACGATGATAGATTTCATCAATAATGTTTCCGAGGTCTTTCTTCTTGAATGGACGAATAAGTGGAAGGTTATGAATATATTCTGGAATGTTTGTTCCACGTGGGACGAAGAACTTAGCTAGATCACCTTTAAGGTTCTCTTTGCTAGCTTCGTTTAAGTATGGGAAGTCGGCTGGGAAGATAAGGTTGAAGATCACTTTACCAACAGTTGTAATGAGGTAAGACTTCTTCATTTCTTCAGTGAAGCCGTTCTTCTCTAAAGCACTACCACGAATCGCAATACGAGTGTGGAGATGGGCTTGTTTGGTTTGATATGCTCTTAAGACTTCGTCGATTGAGCCAAAGACTTTACCTTCTGCATTACCATAAATGGTAAAGAGTTCATATTCTTCGATATCGCCTTTGTTTTTACGACGACCAGCACGGGCAAGAAGAGCTTCTTTCGATTCTTCCATGGTGAGGTAGTAGTTACCTAGAACCATGTCTTGGGATGGAGTAACGATTGGTTTACCATCTTTAGGACCAAGAATGTTATTTGATGCAAGCATCAAATTAAGAGCTTCTTGTTGTGCGGCTTTACTTAATGGAACGTGAACAGCCATCTGGTCACCATCGAAGTCGGCGTTAAATCCAGTACAAACAAGTGGGTGGAGTCGAATTGCACGACCATCAACAAGTTTTGGTTGGAACGCTTGAATACCTAAACGGTGAAGAGTTGGAGCACGGTTAAGGAGCACTGGGTGATCACCAATGATTTCTTCAACAATGTCGAAGACGATTGGGTCATATTGATCAATAATCTTATCCGCTGCCTTATGCGCAGACACGTAACCACGTTTAATTAAGAGGTTCGCGATGTATGGGCGTAAGAGATGGATCGCCATTTCGCGTGGAAGACCACATTGGTACATCTTGAGGTCTGGTCCAACCGCAATAACGGAACGACCGGAGTAGTCAACACGTTTACCAAGTAAGTTTTGACGGAAACGACCTTGTTTGCCTTTTAAGGAAGAGGATAAGGATTTCAGTGGACGTCCACCAGCTCCTTGAACTGGTTTATTACGGCGTCCATTATCGATTAACGCATCGACTGCTTCTTGAAGCATACGACGTCCGTTCATCAGAATGACGTTTGGTGCGTTAAGATCGATTAATTTTTTAAGACGTGCATTACGTGTAATAACACGACGATATAAATCGTTTAAATCCGAGGCGGCGAAACGTCCACCATCAAGTTGGAGCATTGGACGTAAATCAGGTGGAATGACTGGAATTACATCAAGCACCATCCATTCTGGTTTATTGTCGCTTTGTCTAAAGGCTTGAATAACTTCAAGTCTTTTGATGGCTTTGGCTTTCTTTTGGCCAGTTGAGGTTTTAATTTCCTCAGTGACTTTAGCGAATTCATCTTCGAGTTTAACTTCTCTTAGAAGACGTTTAATCGCCGCAGCACCTTCACCGAATTCGGCTTTGGTGTATTTGGAAATGAAACGAGAGACAGTTTGGAAGTCGAAGGCTTCACTTTGGTTATTTAAACGGTCAATGTATTCTTGAGCAAGTTCTGTATCAACAGAATTTGGATCAATTAAGCCTTTAGAGACGATTTCTTGAATCGCGGCGGTAAAGACTTCACGAGCGGTTTTTTCATCAAGGAATTCCTTGTATTTAAGAACACCGCTATCTCCTGGATTTAAACAAATGTGGGAGACGAAGTAGACAACTTCCTCAACTTGTTTTGGAGGAATGTCTAAAAGAAGAGCGATTCGGCTTGGAATACCTTTTAAATACCAAATGTGTGTGCATGGAGAGACGAGTTCAATGTGACCCATTCTTTCACGGCGGACATCTTTCGAGATGACTTCAACACCACATTTTTCACAGGTAATACCAGCAAAACGAATCTTTTTGTATTTTCCGCAGTGACATTCATAGTCTTTTGCTGGACCGAAGATCTTTTCGCAGAAGAGACCTCCCATCTCTGGTTTTTGACTACGATAGTTGATTGTTTCAGCCTTGGTGACTTCACCATGAGACCAACTACGGATACGGTCTGGGGAAGCAAGACCAACTTTAATGCTAGCTAATTTATTGACATCAAACATTGTTTTTACCTCCTATTAACCGAGTAATTCCGCAATCTTCTCACTGAGGTCTTCACTATGACCATCATCAGAGAGGATCTCTTGTTCGTGATTTGTTTCACCAACTAAGTGACGAATATTGGAATTAATTTTACGTTCTTCTTTGTGTGCTTCACGAGCTAAGGCATCAGTGTCGATGACCTTGCCGTCTTTGTCGATGAGTTTAACATCCATACAAAGAGCACTGAGTTCTTTGACTAAGACATTGAAGGCTTCTGGTAAGCCTGGTTTTGGAATGTCGTAGTCTTTAATGATCGCTTCGTAGGTTTTTCTTCGTCCAACGCGGTCATCAGATTTGATGGTCAGAATTTCTTCAAGTGTATGGGCAGCGCCATAGGCTTCAAGAGCCCAGACTTCCATTTCACCGAATCTCTGACCACCGTTTTGGGCTTTACCACCAAGTGGCTGTTGAGTCACTAAGGAGTAAGGTCCTGTTGCACGGGCGTGTAACTTATCATCAACCATGTGAACAAGTTTAATCATGTACATCACGCCAACGCTAATTCTTTCGTCAAAGCGTTCGCCAGTACGTCCATCGTAGAGGATGGTTTTACCATCTTCAGCGATTCCAGCTTGTTTCATGAGGTCGAAGATTTCTTCGTTTGTAATACCATCGAAGACAGGGGTGGCAATCTTTAATCCAAGTTTCTTACAAGCAAGACCTAAGTGGATTTCTAAGATCTGACCGATGTTCATACGAGATGGAACGCCGAGTGGGTTAAGCATAATGTCCACTGGAGTACCATCAGCAAGGAATGGCATATCTTCTTCTGGAAGAATACGGGAAATAACACCTTTGTTACCGTGACGTCCAGACATCTTATCACCAGCGCTAATCTTACGTTTTTGAACGATGAAGACGCGGATAGATTTCTTGACGCCTGGTGGAAGTTCATCGCCGTTTTCTCTAGAGAAGATCTTCACATCAAGGACAGTACCTGCACCACCGTGAGGAACACGGAGGGAGCTATCTTTGACGTCTTTAGTCTTTTCAGAGAAGATGGCCATGAGGAGTTTTTCTTCTGGAGTTGGTTCACTAAGTCCTTTTGGAGTAGTTTTACCAACAAGGATATCTCCTTCACGAACTTCAGCACCTGGAATGATGATTCCGTTTTCGTCGAGGAATGCTTTAGCATCTTCACCGACATTTGGAATATCACGGGTGATTTCTTCTGGTCCAAGCTTGGTTTCACGACAATCTAATTGATATTCTTCAATGTGGATTGAGGTGTATGTATCGTCTTTAACAAGACGTTCAGACATAATGACCGCGTCTTCGTAGTTATAACCTTCCCAGGTCATGAAGGCGATGGTCACGTTTTGTCCAAGCGCTAAATCACCGTTTTCCATGGCTGGGCCATCAGCGATGATTTGTCCTTGTTTGACTTTGTCACCAATCTTGACGATTGATTTTTGGTTAATGCATGTGCCTTGGTTGGAACGTTCGAATTTTTGTAATTGATAGACACGTTCACCATTCTTTTCTTTGACAACGATTTGTTGGGAGTCAACGTATTTAACTACGCCATCTCCAGCAGCAATCACGGCTAAGCCAGCATCTTTAGCAACTTTCCATTCCATACCAGTTCCAACAAATGGAGCGTGTGGTCTAAGAAGTGGAAGAGCTTGACGCTGCATGTTCGCACCCATCAAAGCACGGGTGGAGTCGTCGTTTTCAAGGAATGGAATACAGGCGGAAGCAATGGAAACGATTTGCTTTGGACTAACATCGATATAATCGATGAGGGAAGAGTCGACTAAGACGTTTTCACCGTTGTGACGGGCGATGACTTCCTTATCGGTAATAAAGCCGTTCTCATCGAGGTGGACGTTAGCTTGAGCGATGTAATGGTCTTTTTCGTCTTCGGCGGAAAGATATTCTGTTTCGTCGGTGACTTGACCACCTTTTTTAACAATACGGTATGGAGTTTCAATAAATCCATAGCGATTGATTTTAGCGTAAGTAGCTAAGTTATTGATCAAACCGATGTTTTGACCTTCTGGAGTTTCAATTGGACAAATACGTCCGTAGTGGGTCGGGTGAACGTCACGAACGGCCATTGAGGCACGGTCACGAGTAATACCACCTGGACCAAGAGCGGAAATACGTCTCTTATTGGTTAACTCAGAAAGTGGGTTGGTTTGATCCATGAATTGGGAGAGTTGGGAGCTCGCAAAGAATTCACGAATGCTCGATGTGAGAGGTTTAATATTAATTAAGCTCTTAATTGAAGCATTACTCATATCGGAAATAGACATCTTTTGTTGGACTGTCTTAACCATCTTGGTTAAACCGATACGGAATTGGCTTTGAATTAATTCACCAACAGAACGAATACGACGGTTGGAGAGGTTATCGATGTCATCGACATCGCCAAATCCAGCCATAATGTTCATTAAGTAGGAGAAGATCGCGATAATATCAGAGAATGTGACACATTGGACAGTGAGATTAAGGTCAGTACCGATGATGTTTTGAGTTTCTTTCATCTTGTCATCAACGTAAACCTTAATCATGTTGACCTTGCCACGGAATTCTTGATCAATCTCATCAAGAGTTTCTTTGTCTGATTTACCACGTGGGGCAGCTCGATCCATCGCTTCGACTAAGCTCTTTTCAGCCTTAATCTTGATTTCGTGAGCGCCTTTTTCAAAGACTTCGAGATCCATTAATTTTTGGACGTCTTCTTTGGAGAGGTAATCTCCCTTCTTATATAAGATTTCTCCGTCAGCAGAAACTAAATTCTCAGCGAGAATACGTCCAGCTAAACGGTTATAGATTCCAAGTTTAGTACGATATTTGAATCGACCAGCACGACCTAAGTCATAACGCTTGTGGTCAAAGAACTTTTGAATTAAGAAGTTTGCCACACCTTCTTGGGTGATTGGTTCACCTGGTTTAAGTTTACGGAAGATGGTTACTAACGCATCAAAGGCGGAAGTATGTTCTTCTTTATCCTTTTCAATGGTCGCTTCAAGCATTTCGTTATCTCCGAAGAGTTTACGATATTGGCTTGGTTCGACAATGCCTAACGCCTTTAATAGAATCGTGGCTGGCATTTTCTTTTGACGGTCGATACGAACATTAATTAAACCCTTTTGGTCTGTTTCGAATTCTAACCATGTTCCACGAGTTGGGATTAAATCGGCTTCATAGAAATATTTACCGTTTTTATCCATTTCCTTACTTAAGTAAGCACCTGGGGAACGAACGATTTGGGAAACAATGACACGTTCCGCACCATTAATAATGAATGTTCCTGAATCAGTAATGAGAGGAATATCACCCATAAACACTTCTTCTTCTTTTTGCTCACCACTATCTTGGTAACGAAGACGAAGTTTGGCACGAAGTTGGGCTTGGTAGTTGTAATCGTGTTCTTTACATTGTAAATAGGTATGTTTTGGATCTTTGAGTTCACTTGAAACATAATCGATGAAGATATCTTCAGAGAAGTTTGCGATTGGGAAAACTTCTTTTAAGACTTCATCAATTCCCTTTTCAAGGAACCACTTGTAAGAATCAGTTTGGATTTCTACAAGATTTGGGAGTTCAAGACTACCGGAAATTTTCGAGAAGTTAATTCGATTATTTGGTAGTAATGGGTAATCTTTATAGGTTTTGCTCATATGTGGCTCCTTTTTCATTAATTCATTTTCGTCGCCATCAGGACGAAGTATCCTTTACTTTTCTTTAGAATGGTCACGTTTCCAAAGACCTCTTCTAAATGTTTTTTCACTGATTCAGCGCCTTGTGCCTTACGCACGACGACGTATAATGAACCTCCATCTTCGAGGTGCTCCTTCGCTTCATCATAGATCCGATAAGTAACTTTTTTACCAGCTCTAATTGGCGGATTTGACACAATCGAATGGAATTTTCCTTCAATCTCTAAATAGATGTCACTTTGAAGGCAGGTGACTCGGCGGCTTAACGCGAGCGTTTGCGCGTTTTTTTCACATAATACCAGTGCGCGCGTGTTAACGTCTGAGCAAGTCACATTCAGACGGGGGTGGAAGTAGGCTAGAGTTAAGCCAATCGGGCCAATTCCACACCCAAGGTCAAGAAGACTTTCTCCAAGTGAGAGGGGAAGAAGTGTTTCTATAAGGACACGACTCCCCCAATCTAACTCACTTTTAGAAAAGACTCCTAGATCAGACGATAATGAGAACGCTACGTCATTAATGACGTACCGTACTTGTCTTGGAGATGATCCAAGACTTTCATCATTGATAAAATAATGACTCATTATCGTTTAGTAGGTTGTTGTTAAATAATTATTTAACTTCGCATTCTGCGCCAGCAGCTTCAAGAGCTTTCTTGTGTTCTTCAGCTTCAACTGGTGAGATGTGTTCTTTAACGGCACATGGTGCACCGTCAACAAGTTTCTTGGCATCCATTAAGCCGAGGCCAGTGATGGCTTGGACAGCTTTAATGACAGCGACTTTGCTAGCGCCAACAGCTTTGAGGAATAAAGAGACATCGGCAGCAGCCTTTGGTCCTTCTTCTTCAGCTGGAGCGGCAGCAGCGGCTGCAACTGGAGCAGCGGCTGTAACGCCAAATTCTTCTTCAACTGCTTTGACGAGGTCATTGAGTTCAATGACGGTCATTTCCTTTAAGGAAGCAATGATTTCTTCTTTTGTTAACTTTGCCATTTTAGTTTCCTCCTTAGGCAATTAATTTTTGCTATCCGCAACAGCTTTGACAGTGCAAGCAAAACTGCGGATAGGTGCTTGCAAGCACGATAAGAACATGGAAATTAATCCTTCGCGGTTTGGCATTGTTGCGACGGCTTTAACACCGGCTGCATCAACGACCTTGCCTTCGACAAGACCGGCCTTAATCACTAAGTTTTCATTTTTCTTAGCGAATTTGGCGAGTACTTTTGGTCCTTCGACAACATCTTCAGAGAAGACATAGGCGTTAGAACCAGAGAGGTATTGGTCGAGTTCATTGTATCCAAGTTCATCACTAGCGCGTTGCACTAATGTGTTCTTGTAAATATTGAATGAAGCTTTGACCGCTTTTAATGACTTTCGAAGTTCAGATAAATCAGCAACTGTTAATCCGCGGTATTCAACGATGACCATTGTTGATGCACCCTTGAATGATTCGCTGATTTTACTAACAACTTGCTTCTTGCTTTCGAGAGTTGATGGATTCATTGTTCTACCTCCTTTTTCTTAATAGTCTTTGAGGCTCCAATATACTTGGTTAATACCTGGGCAACATGATTAAGCCCCGTGGCCGTTGCTGTCTTAGGTATATTGTGCTTCGTATAAATTACATTCCTTCAAATGTGAAGTGAATGGCTGGTCCCATAGTGGTGTGAATGACAGCATTCTTAATGAATGTGCCTTTAACAGCGGCTGGACGAACTTTCACTAATGTGGAAGTAAGAGCAGCTAAGTTCTCACTAAGGGCTTTTTCTGTAAAGCTGACGCGACCGATCGAGACGTGCATATTGGCGTCTTTGTCAAGACGGTATTCAACCTTACCAAGTTTGATTTCTTTAATAGCTTGTGCAACGTTTGGTGTAACGGTACCAGTTTTTGGGTTTGGCATTAAGCCTTTTGGACCAAGTATACGAGCTACTTTTCCAATTTCTCCCATCATGTCTGGCGTCGCGACGATAACGTCGAATTCAAACCAGTTTTCTTTTTGGATTTTTTCGATTAATTCTTTACCACCGACGAAATCCGCGCCGGCAGCTTTGGCTTCTTCTACTTTAGAAGTGATTGCACAGATCTTTTTGGTTTTGCCATTACCATTTGGAAGGATGAGAGTTCCTCTGACTTGCTGGTCGGCTTTGGTGGTGTCAACATTCAAATGAAGGCTGACATCGACTGTGGCATCAAACTTAACAGTAGATGTTTTCTTGACGAGTTCGCATGCTTCTTCAATGCTATAGACTTTGTTAGAATCAACGAGTTCGGCAACTTTTTTATAATTCTTTGAGTATTTCATAGATATTATTTGTCGACCGCGATTCCCATGTTGCGGCATGTACCTTCAATGATTTTCATCGCTGATTCGATATTGTCGCAGTTTAAGTCTGGTAACTTGTATTCAGCGATTTCTTTCACTTTGGCTTGGCTAATGTGACCAACGATGGTCTTTGGATTAGCAGAACCTTTTTGAACGCCAGCGGCTTTAAGAATTAAGCCAGCAGCTGGAGAAGTCTTGATTACGAAGTCATGGGACTTGTCTTCATAAGCTGTAATGATAACTGGAACGATTTCGCCTTTACGGTCAGCGGTCTTAGCGTTGAAGTCCGTACAGAACTTTGGCATGACCACGCCAGCAGAAGCGAGCTTTGGTCCTGGTTTGGCTTCGCCGCCAGGGAGTTCCATCTTCACAACTTTGACGATTCTTTTACTCACGTGACATTTCCTCCTTTTCTTTCTTAGGTTGTCCGTGTTGTGGTTTAATGGACTAAATCGTTTGTCCTTCCACAATACGTATATGTGCTATTATCGCCCGCTCTCTCATAGCGAACGACATGCGAATGGGATTATACCAGCATACATACACGTATGCAAGAAAAAAATCAGAACCTTTCAGTCCTGACTTTTCCTAAAACTTTTAGTTTTATCTATTTAATCTTTCGATAAATAATTAGTAATGAATTAAGCGTCATGAGCACGGTTAGGCCCGTGTCTGCGAGGACGGCAATCTCCATATTAGAGACAACTTTGGTCATTAATAAAACGATAACAGCAACCTTCACCAAGAGGGAGAAAACAATGTTGAATATTGCCACTCGACGAACCTTTTTGGCGATAACAATGGAGTCATAAATCTTTAGTGGATGATCTTGCATAATGACAACGTCAGAGTTTTCGACGGCCATATCAGATCCAATGCCTCCCATCGCATAGCCAACATCAGCACGGATGATCGAAGGAGTATCGTTAATTCCATCGCCGGCAAATGCGACTAATTTTTTGTTTTCTCGATGTTCGATTGCGTCTTCAACAAACTTGGTTTTATCGCCTGGTAAAAGTTTGGCGTAATAGCTATCAACTCCAACCTCATTTGCGACCTGTTTAACGGTGGCTTCTTTATCACCAGAAAGGAGCACAACTTTGACACCAAGTTCGTGCATTTTCTTGACCATTAATTTGGCTTTATCACGAACGATGTCTTGGAGTAAAACATAGCCGATATACTTGCCATTTTTCGCGACATACACCGCAGTTCCTGGTAAATCAATTTCCTCGGCAAAAACACCATATTTTTTAAGTAGGTCAACATTTCCAGCCAGGATTTGCTGGTTTTTATACTTTGTTGATATTCCTAAACCTGGGACCTCTTCATAGTCTTCCTGATTGAGCGCTAATTCTGAGATATTTTGGTGTAAAACAATGGCTTTTGCAATTGGGTGATTTGAACGTGATTCAGCGGAGTATAAAGCCTCTAAAAATTCTTCTTTTGAGACACCAACATTATGGATTTCAGTGACCTCAAAATTACCATAGGTTAGGGTACCTGTTTTATCGACGAAAAGAACTCCAATGTTACATAGTGAATCAAGGTAATTTGCACCCTTAATAACGATGCCTCGCTTGGACGCTAATCCGATGCCAGCAAAGTATGCTAAAGGCACCGAAATAACAATGGCGCAAGGACAGGCAACAACAAGGATTGCTAAGCCACGATAAATGCCTTCAGACCATTGTCCTGAAATAATACCTGTAAGTAGTGCAAACAAGATCCCAATGACAAAGACTGTTGGTGTATAAATACGTGCAAATCTTGTAATGAATTTCTCCGCTTTAGCTTTGTGTTCTCCAGAGGATTGAACAAGTTCAATAATCTTTGAAATTGTTGAATCAGCGAACACTTTATTAACACTAACAGTAATTGATCCGCTTCTTAAAATAGAGCCACTCAAAACGTTGGATCCTTCCACGACATCAACCGGCATTGGTTCACCTGTTAACGAGGACATATCTAAGGTTCCTTGGCCTTCAATGATTACACCATCCGCTGGAACGATTTCACCAACGTGAACGATGATCTTATCATTGACTTTTAAAGTTTCTGGCTTAACTTGGCTAACTTTACCATTCACAATCAAATTCGCGGTATCAGCACGTAAATCAATTGCATTTGAAATAGCATTTTTGGATTTGCCAGTCGCGATATGTTCAAATAGCTCACCAACTTGATATAGAGCAACAACCATCACCCCATCCATCATATCGATTGGGAATCCGGCTCCTTGTAAAACACCTAAATTAATTAGAACAGAAAGGGTGAAAACACCTAAACACGAAATCGTTAATAAGAGATTCATATCAATTGGATTTCGTAAGTGAATAATGTTTTGAATGACCTTCCAGACTATGTCATAAACAACGATTCCAGCCGCAACTGCATGGAGTGCGAATGACACCCATGAAAATTCCTCTCCATAGATAATCATTGCGATGGCAACAAGCACCGCTGCTGCAACGATTCTTCCTAAAGTTATCCAGAATTTGCGGTTAAAAATGGAATATTTTTGTTTTGAACCTTTATTAATTCTTTCAATTCTTAAAGGATCATCTTCAATCTTTTTGATCTCATTTTTTAAGTCTTCAACAGGCATCTCATCTTCACGATAAACGATATACATACGTTCATTTGCAAAGTCGATTGTTGCTTGTTGAACAAACTCTTGTTTATTTAAGTATCTTTCTACTTTAGAGGCGCAGTTAGGACAATCAAATCCTGAACAATGATAAACAACTTTTTTACTCATTTATAATTCCTCCACATGTTCCACTGCCACATTTAAAAGTTGTTTAACGTGGCAATCAGACAAAGAATAGTAAACCTTTTGTCCTTCTTTACGAGTACGAACAAGATTAGCTCGTTTTAAAACAATTAATTGGTGTGAGACTAGTGATTGAGATTCACTAACTTCACTCACAATGTCACCAACACATTTCTCAATCATGCATGAGTGACAAGTACATTCAGAACAATTCTGCTTTCCACACTCGCACATGCATTTTTCATCATTAAGTAAAGAAAAAAGAATTTTTAACCGAGTTGGATCAGACATAATCTTGAAGATTTTTGATACATCGTTAACTTTGTTAGACATAATCGGATTACTTCCTCCGCGTATATTATATGAATGTCCGTTCATATATTCAAGCAAAATAAAAGGATTCCGTTAAGAATCCAATTATTTAAGAATTCCTTAGATCTTATCGATTTCTGAGAAATCGACATCAACTGGAGTAGCACGTCCGAAGAAGATTGTTTCGATACGGCAAGCACCTGTTGTTTTATCAATGGAGAGAATCTTACCTTCGGTACCTTCAAGTGGTCCACGAATGACTTTAACATTGTCACCAACGTTATAACGATCATACATGGAGCTATCGACCATACCCATTCTTTTAAGAACTGGTTCGATTTCTTCACGGCTAACTGGGGTTGGTTTTTGACCACCACCAGCAGATCCAGCAATACCAGTAACACCCGGTGTGTTACGAACAACATACCAAGAGTTGTCGGTCATAATCATTTCCACAAAGATGTTTCCTGGGAAAAGATTTTTCATTTTTGTTTTGCCAGTTGGCATTCCATCCTTAAGGACAGGAACTTCTTGTTCAGCAACCAAGACATTAAAAATATAGTCTTGGAGATTCATTGTTTGAATACGTTTTCTTAAGTTATCAGCAACCTTATTTTCGTGTTGAGAATAAGTTGTCACAATATACCAACGCTTTTCACCTAATTGAGCCATCGCTAACGTCTCCTTATCTAATTAAGCGGATTGCACCATCAGCTGCTTGCTTAGCACCACCGCCAAAAATTTCTTTCAGTTGACCAATTAATGATCCTGAGGCTAAGTCTTCAATTGATAAAATCAACGCACAGAAAACACAAATCACAATTGTAGTGATCAGTGCTGGCACGAAAACATCTTTCTTTGGCCAACGAACACGTTTGCCTTCTTTAATGACTTCTTGAGTATACTTTTTAGCACCCATACAAAGCCTCCTTACTTACTTTCCTTATGTAACGTCATCTTGTTACAGGTTGGACAGTACTTCTTAATTTCAAGACGTTTGGTTTCCCCTTCTTTCTTTGTTGTCGTGTAATTTCTCGACAGACATTCAGGGCAAATTAAAATAACTTTCTTTCTCATAAAACGTTATCCTATTAACATCTTGCTGGACTATTTTACTCTTTCACGAATTAAAAAGTCAATAATGACTTATTATTCGTCTTCTTCGACTGGTTTGAGCATTTCGAATGGAGCGCCACAAATTGGGCAAACTTCTCCTTCTTCGACCTCAACCTCTTGACCGCAGATTTGACAAACGTACTTTTTCATAACTGGTCTCCTTTATTTTTTATATTCTTCAACACGATGAACAAGTTCATCGAGAGCGTCAGTTTCATATTCCTCAACCTTGCCTTGGTCAACCTTTGTTGCCAGTTCAGGATCAATAGGAATTTCTGCTAAAACTTCTAACCCGTGTCGCTTAACTTCTTCTTTATATTTTCCGTTACCAAAAACAACGATTTTTTCATCGCATTTTGGACATTTCACATAAGCCATATTCATTGCTACGCCTAAGATATCAACGTACATCATCTTTGCCATATTGATGGATTTAGCAACGACCATTGAAACGAGTTCTTGTGGGCTTGAAACAACGATAATTCCATCAATTGGATAGCTTTGGAAAACAGTGAGTGGAACATCGCCTGTTCCTGGTGGCATATCAATCAATAAATATTCGACGTCTCCATAGATAACATCGGTGTAAAGCTGTTGTACAAAACCAGCAATAAGTGGTCCTCTCCAACAAATTGGATCTTCCGCATCTTCAAGTAAGCAGTTTGCTGACATGATTTTGATGCCATGAGGAGAAAGCAAAGGATAGAGTCCTGATTCATCTTGTGGAGCAAGTTTTCCTTTTAAACCAAATGCTTGTGGAATGCTTGGTCCGGTCACGTCAGCATCAATAATTGCGACAGTGTGTCCGCGCTTATTTAATGCGCTTGCTAAAAGTGAAGTAACAAGACTTTTTCCAACCCCACCTTTTCCAGAAATCACCGCAAAAGTCTTACGAAATGATGAAAATTGGTGTGGTTTTAGTTTTTCGATTTTGCGTTCACCGCAGTCACTTTGAGAGCAGTTTGAGCAGTCATGATTGCAATCAGCCATATGAGATAAGCCTCCGATTTAGGTGTTTATATTATCTCATAATTAATGTAATTAAAAAACTATTAGTCTAAATTGTGTAGACTATCTAAAAGTTTTTGGTTTTTTCGCTGTGCCAGGATCCTTCTTCTAACACCTGAAACAGACATATTTAATTTGTCAGCAATTTGTTGGAGTGTCCAACCAGAACCGCGGTAAATGAGAATGATTTTATCAAGGGGATCAAGAGCGAATTTTCTTAACTCATCTGAAGACAAGATGGTCTCAAAATTCTTAATTTCATCGTCGAATTCTCCAAGAGTCTCGGAGATTTTTTCCATACGACGATTTCTGATGTCTAAACTTACGCAATAAAAAAGCGGGTCCTTTCTTGTTTGGACCCGCCTAACGAAGTCAAGAGTTTTGTAGTGAACAATTTTCTTGAGATAGTATCTAAATCTCGTGATACTGGGATTGTAAGTTTTGACCGCTATTGCAAAGAACTCGTTGTACATATCTTCGCAATCTTCTCTTGTCACGTTTCTAATGAAACATTCTCTCATTAACATCAGCATTAAGCGGATGTTTTCTTCTTGGCACTTTTCGTAATACTTATGAGTTAGTTCAGCATCATATGTCGAAAAGAATCCAAGATTTTTGGATTTTGACATGTAAATACCTCCTATTTACTTTAAGGAGGATCTAATATTACCTAGTAATACACCTGTTGCCACAGATACGTTTAATGAGTTCACGTGGCCAAGCATTGGGATTTTCACAACGAAATCAGAATTTTGGAGAACGAGTTTTGAAATGCCATTTCCTTCAGAACCGACGATAAGCGCGGTTGGCCCATCATACTTAATCGTATCGTAGTCGGTCTTAGCAGAACCATCGGAGGCATAAATCCAGAAGCCATGCTTCTTTAACACCTGGATAGCATTGGAAATGTTGCTGACTTGACAAATCTTCACATGGTCAATTGCACCAGTAGAAACTTTTACCACAGTCATATTGATTTGGACTTGGTTACGGTTCTTAAGAATAATTCCATCCACACCAAAAGCATCACATGATCGAATAATTGCACCTAAGTTATGTGGATCTTCGATTTCATCAAGAATCAAAATGAGTGGCTGCTTTTTGCCTTTTGATCCTTCGATAATGCTTTCTAACGTTGAATATTTGTATTCTTCTACTTCAGCAATCACACCCTGATGATTCCCGTTCTTCGATAAACTTGCCAAAATTGGTTGGTCGACGAATTCAACATCAACATTCTTCTCTCGAGCAAGCTTTAACAAAGATTCATCAGAAAACCCTTTTTGAACCAAAAGCTTTTTAACCTTGTTTGATTCAAGGCTGCTTTTCACAGGGATCCTCCCGTAAATTAGAATTGGATGAGGTTTTGACGTGTCCGTCCAACGTTTCATTTTTTAGAGGATTCCCTTCTCCATTAAGGTCTTTCTAAGGGCATCTGATTCTTCAAATTTTTTCTCTGCTTTAAGTGCTAAATATTTGGCATAAATTGCCTTATCTTCTTCACTTAAAACAGGGTATTTTATATCTAACCCAAAGACATCTAAAATATCGCGGATATTTGCAAAAATCACCAGCAATTTTTGGATATCTTTTGGATTTTTACGTAATTCAATATTGGCATTTTTGAGTTCTTCATAAAGGCATGTAAAACCATTTGATGTGTTAAAATCAACAGCTAATGATTCAAGGAACTTATCAATGTTTCCTTTTGCCTCATTAAGGTTAGCATTAGCAAGCTCAAGAGCCACAGCAACTTGTTTATAAGTTTGACTAATTTTGTTGAGTTCATTCTTAGCTGAAGTAATTGTTTCATCAGTAAATTGAACTGGGGCCCGATAATGGGTTGATAAGATTAAAAGACGTAAAAGATTTGGTCCAAATTCTTTCAAGGCATCTTTGGCCAAAATAACATTGCCTAAAGATTTAGACATCTTTTCGTTTCCAAAATTTACAAAGCCGTTATGCATCCAAACGTTAGCAATACGATGGCCATCGTGTGCTTTAGCTTGGGCAATTTCATTTTCGTGGTGTGGGAACTTTAGATCGAACCCACCGCCGTGAATATCAATCATTCCGCCAAAAATGGAATTGATCATGACACAGCATTCTGTATGCCAACCTGGTCGGCCTTTTCCCCATGGTGAATCCCATTGGATACCGACATTTGTTTTCTTCCATAAGACAAAGTCTAATGGAGATTCTTTTTTGCTATTTTCTTCAATACGAGCACCAACAACTAAATCATCAACATTAATGTTTTGGAGTTCTCCATAGTTCTTAATCGAACTAATACGGAAGAAAACATCACCATCAACTACGTATGCGGCGCCTTTTTTAACTAATTCATCAATATAATTGATGATTTGACTCATATATTCAGTAACTTTTGGATTAGCATAGTGAGGTTTGACATTTAATCGTTTTAAAACGTCTTTATAAGCAGCAATATAACGTTCTGAAATAACTTGTTCTGGAACACCTTCGGCTTGTGCCTTATTGATGATTTTATCATCAACATCGGTAAAGTTAGACACTAGTTTAACATCATAGCCAACCTTCTCAAGGAAACGTCTAAATGTGTCAAAAACAATCACTGGTCGGATATTTCCGACGTGAGCGTCTCCATAAACTGTTGGTCCACAACAGTACATCGAAATTTGTCCAGGTTTAATTGGATTCAAAATTTCTTCTTTGTTCGTTAATGAATTAAAAACTTTAATGTTCATCATGTCTATTTTACCATAAATCCGTTTAACGAGATTTATGCGTTTTTAAATATTGTTCAGCAAGACCACCTCGAGATGTTTCACGATAGCTCTTTTTCATGGCTTTTCCAGTACGAAGCATTGTTTCAACAATGCTGTCAAATGATACTTCGTGTGTATCAGAGGCATATTCAGCCAAACGACAGGATGTAATTGCTCTTTCAGCAGCAACAGCATTTCGTTCGATACAAGGAATCTGAACATAACCTAAAATTGGGTCACAGGTTGAACCTAATGAATGTTCCATTGCAACTTCAGCAGCACATTCAATTGTGGCTAAATCTAAACCTTTAAGGTAGCTAAATGCTGCGGCAGCCATAGAACAGGCTGAGCCAATCTCGGCTTGGCAACCAGCAACAGCGCCAGAAATAGATCCGTTTTGTTTAATAACGTTGCCGATCACGCCAGCAACGGCTAAAGCGTTGACCATTTTTTCAATTGGGTTGTGATAATTGTCGTAGCAATATCGCATGACTGCTGGAAGAGTTCCGGCAGCACCACAAGTTGGTGCAGTAACAACCATATTTCCACTAGCGTTTTCTTCACCAGTCGCGAAGGCATAAGCGATGATTAATCGATATGAACGAGCAATGCTTGTTTCAGTCTCAGCTTTTGGAGTCAAAAAACTTCTTGCGCGACGTTTGACATGAAGTGGTCCAGGAAGCTCTCCTTCCTTTCTTAAACCACTATCAATTGTCTCCATCATTTGGTAGAAAACTTTCTCTAAATATTTGAAGATTTCGTCCCCTTCATAATGGCGGACATAATCGACTAAATCCCAGCCATTTTCACCGCAAATCTTGGATATTTCGGCAAAATTCTTCTCTGGATAAACCTCTTGTTCATACTCATCAACTTCACCTTCAATTTGGAGTGCTCCACCACCAGTTGAGATGGCGGTTTTTTCAAGTGTATGACCATCAGCAAAATGAAGGACAAACTTCATCGTGTTTGGATGAGAAACAGGGGTTTTAATATCAAAGTGAATCGTGGTTGGAATCGGATCTAATGTTTGTTGAATTGTTTTATCAGTTAAGTGGCCTTTCCCGGTTAAAGCAAAAGAACCATAAAGATAAACATCATAACTAACTACATCAGGATAGTTCTTACGAAAATATTTCGCTGCTCGATAAGGAGCAATCGAATGGGAAGAACTTGGTCCATAACCAATACGATAAAGATACTTCAGGGATTTCATAGCGACAAAATTATAGCATTATTTTTTTAAAATAAAAGCGAGTTCGGTGAGGAACTCGCTAGTATTTATGTTTTGGAGCTAATTAACGGCGATCGCTTGGGAGTTTATCGTGAACAAATAATGCCATAACAGCTTTAGCTGTGTGGATTCTGTTCTCGGCTTCTTGATAAACCACTGATTGTGGTCCGTCGATAACCTCATCAACGACTTCGTTCACACGGTCGGCTGGAAGGGCGTGCATGTAACGGCAGGTTGGTTTGGCTAAAGCCATTTTTTCTGGTGTACACTTCCATTGTTTGAGAGCAAGTAATGCATCATCAACAACTGTGGTTGATTGGTTGGTGACCCAACAACCCCAGTTCTTTGGGAAGACGACATCAGCATCTTTATAAGCGGCATCCATGTCGTGAGTAATGGTTAATGAACCACCATTTTCAGCGGCATTTTTGCGGGCTTTTTCGATAACCCAGTCTGGTAAATCATAACCTTCTGGATAAGCTAAGGTAACATCGATACCATAGCGTGGGAATAAGAGAACTTGGCTCACTGGAACAGAAATTGGTTTCTTGTGAGTTGTGGCCATTGCCCAAATAACAGAAACTTTTAAGTTCTTGGTTTTTCCAAATTCATCTTCAATGGTCATTAAGTCAGCTAAAGCTTGCATTGGGTGATATAAATCACATTGTAAGTTAATGATTGGGACTGTAGACCATTTAGCCATTTCGCGGATGTATTTGTTTCCTAAGCCCCAGTTACAATAACGGCAAGCGATCATGTGACCAAAGCTTGAAAGAATAACCGCGGTATCCTTGGCAGATTCACCATGAGCAATTTGCATCATGGATGTATCAAGGAATGTGGCGTGTCCGCCAAGTTGAGCCATACCACTTTCGAAGGAGTTACGAGTTCTTGTTGACTGTTCAAAGAACATCAAGAAACCTGTTTTTCCTTCTAACCATGGGGTCTTTTCATTGGCGTAGAATGCATCTTTAAAGTCATGAGAGACTTTGAGCATGTAGTCGATTTCTTCTTTAGTAAAATCTTCTAAAGTAATGAGATGTCGACCGGCAAATCTTGGTGCAATTTTTTCCATTTTAAATCTCCTTATTTTTGTTTAGCGAGGTTTTCAAGGTAAAGACCTGGAATTGTCGCATATAGAGCAGCACACACGACTAAGTCGTGTTTTCTGGTCTTTTCATTTGGGGCATGAGCTTCTTTTTCATCGCCTGGGCCAAAGCCAACGCAAGGAATACCGAAACGTCCCATAATGGAAACACCATTGGTTGAGAATGTCCACTTATCAATGACTGGAGCTTTCTTGAAGAGTCCTTCATAACCTTGTTTTAAGGATTGAACATAAATAGATTCTTCTGGAATAACCCAGGTTGGGAAGTAACATTCTTGTTTATAAACAAGACCAGTATAAGCTGGACGTTCATAATCATACATTGAAACTTCTGCTTTCGCACGTTTCACACTTGGTAAATTTTCAATTTCCGCAATGGAAGTCTTATCGTTTTCTCCGACTGTTAAACGACGGTCGAGAGAAATCCAGCAGCCATCAGCGACAGCACAACGGCTTGGAGACTTGTGGAAGATTTGGGAAATTGTGACTGTTCCTTTACCGAGGAATGGGTCATAGGCTAAACCAGTTTCATTGAGTTTTTCAATGTCTTTAATGATGTCAGCCATTTTATAAATGGCGTTATCACCACGTTCTGGTGCACTACCATGGCAAGAGATACCACGAACGTTGACTTTGATTTCCATACGTCCACGGTGTCCACGATAGATTTGGCAGCTTGTTGGTTCGGTTGAAACAACAAATTCTGGTTTAATCTTGTCTTGCTCAATGATGTACTTCCAGCAAAGACCATCACAGTCTTCTTCTTGGACAGTACCGGTCACGAGTAAAGTGAAGTCATCTTCAAGACCGAGATCTTTAATGATCTTACCGGCATAAACCATTGAGGCCATACCGCCTTCTTGGTCACTTGTTCCACGACCACCGATATAAGTTTCATCTTCGAAACCTTCATATGGATCAAATTTCCAGTTTTTGATTTCTCCGATACCGACTGTATCGATATGGGCATCCATGGCGATTAAGTGCTTACCATGGCCAATGTAACCTAAGACGTTACCCATTGGGTCGATATCGACTTTGTCGAAACCGACTTTGAGCATTTCTTCTTTAATACGAAGAACGACTTCTTTTTCGCCACATGATTCAGATGGAATCTTAACCATGTCACGAAGGAATTTGGTCATATCTTTTTGATATGATTCGGCTTTTTTAAGGATTTCTTCAAATGAAACTTTCATTATTTAATTTCCTTTCCGCGCATTTCTTTAATCTTCTTATCGTATTCGAAGACTTTGTTATATTCATTTTCCCAGAATTCTGGCTTTCTCATCGCGTCGAGGTATTCTTGTTTGTAACCGAATTTTAACCAGTCACGTTCTTTTTGTTTAAAGAGTTTTTCTTTGGCTTCTTTACCACGAGTATCTAACACATATCTTGTGTCAGCTCCCATAAAGACGTCATTGAACCAACGGTCTAAAACGTTATCAGTCACTTCAAGTTCACGTTCATGTAAGTTTTCGATAACTGATGGATAGCGGTCAAATGAATCTGTTGCGATAGTCACAACGTTATCATCTGGTCCGAGTTTGAGGTATTTGGCCATTTTAATGGCACCTAAGATGTTACAAATACCGGAAACACCAAAGAGGTTTTCCATTTCCTTAGCAACTTTGGCTGGAACGCCATGTTTTTCAAGGATCTTAGCACCTTCATGGATCACAGCTAAACCACGGACACAATCATCGTCAATGATTTGAGTGATGAAGTCAGTTGTTAAGGCGTTATGAATGAGGGTAATCATCTTATCACCAATACCTTCAATACGGTGTTGTCCTAAACCACCATTGGTGAGTGTTGAACATTCGTGTGGTTCAAGAGCAACAATCTTACATTCTGGGAAGACTTTCTTAATTTGATCACCAGCGGCAAGTGTTCCTGCGGAACCTGGCGCTGAACAGAAACATGCGACACGACCATTACCAATACCTTTGACAGCTTCGACACAGGAATTACCTGTAACGTGTCTGTGGAAACGATAGTTTGGTAAGAGTTCGAATTGAGCAAGAGTTCTGTTTTTTGGATTCTTCTTTAATTCGTAAGTTCTTTCGAGAGTAAGAATAACGTCTGATTCGGAACCTGGAGTTAAATCGAGTTTGGCTCCGTATTTAGAAATACGTTCATATCTTTCTTTCGACATGTTGTCTGGCATGATAACAATGGCGTCATACTTCATTAAGTTTGTAATGTAGCTAACACCAATACCGAAGTTGCCAGTTGATGGTCCAAGAATTGTGTGTTTTCCTGGAATAATTTCCCCATCCACACAACCTTCCATAAGTGTGGCATAAGCTGGACCCACTTTGTGGGAACCAGATGGGAAGTTCTTACCAAATAAGACGACAATGTTGGCGTCAACACCAGTTAAGGCTTTTGGTAAGACGATTTTGTTAACCTCATTTTTTTCGTTTTTCCAAGTAATGTTGAAGAGGTTAATTGGATCAAGTTCGTTCTCTTTGATCGCTTTGAGTGCCTTAGCTCTCACTTCTGGGTCTTGGTGTGATGGATTAAGCATCTCATCATACGTTGGCCCAAATGGAATTTTTGACATACTAAATAGCTCCTTTTTCTTTCAAAAATTTATCCAATTCTTCAAGGTTTGGTTTCATCGGTTCAGGCATGGATACCGCCTTTTGACCGTTGACTGGATCTTTTAGACCATTACCAGTCACAATGGTTGTCACAGTTTCACCAGGTTTAATAATTCCTTGTTCCACTGCTTTCTTAATGCCGGCTATTGCAGCCACGCCAGCTGGTTCACCGAAGATACCTTCGGTTCTTCCAAGTAGCGACATGGCTTTAATAATATCACTGTCTGGTACTGAAATCCAAGCCCCATGCGATATTTTTATCGCATTTTGTGCTTTTACTGGGTTTCTTGGGATTCCGACAGCAATCGAATCGGCAAGGGTGTTTTCATCAGCTTCTTTGAGTGGTTCGCCAGTCTTAGAAGCAATCACAAATGGAGCACATCCAGTTGATTGAACACCAAGGATTTTTGGAACTTTTTTAATCAAACCTAACTTAAAAAACTCCGCAAAACCCTTATAAACGCCACCAACTGTGCATCCGTCACCAACAGATACAGCGACCCAATCAGTTGGTTCAAAGTTCAGCTGTTCAGCAATTTCCATTGAGACAGTTTTCTTTCCTTCGACCATGAATGGGTTGATGGCAGCATTACGGTTGTACCATCCGTATTTATCGATCGCTTGTTTAGAAAGTTGGAAAGCGGCTTTGTAGTCACCATCAACCTTAACTAAAGTAGCGCCGTATAAACAAATTTGAGTTGCTTTACCAATTGGAGCACGTTTTGGGACAAAAATAACTGCGTTTAATCCCATATGTGCCGCTTGGCAAGCACAGCTAGAAGCAGCATTACCTGTTGAAGAACATGCAATTGTTTTTGCACCGGCTTCAATAGCTTTTAAAACAGCTACTCCACTCGCTCTATCTTTAGATGAACCACTTGGATTTAATCCGTCGTCTTTGACGTAGAGTTCTTTTACTCCGAGTTCTTTTTCAAGACGACGAGCTCGGTAAAGTGGGGTCCATCCGACTCTTAACATTTCATCAATGTGGTCTTCTTGTATGCCCATAATTGGAGCATAACGCCACATCGAGTAGTTACGATTCTTTTCAAAATATTCACGAGTTAAAACTTTCTTTAATGCGTCGTAATCATAGACCACATCAAGAATGCCTTTTTCGCCACAATGTGGACAAGTAAGAGAAACTTCTCCTTCTTTAAATTCGGCTCCACAAAGCGTGCATTTATAACCTTTAATGTAACTCATTATTTTGCACCTCCAACAATGTCATCAATGAACTTATTAAAGATGTTCATCGCGACTGTTTGACGATATTCTTTATTACTTCGTTGGTCATCAATTGGAGCGATAATTTGCGCAAATTCACGAGCAATTTGCGGTTGTTTTGCTTTTAACTCTTCTAATGAAAGACCAACAACTTTTGCTTCAAGTTCTTTGCTTCTTGCTGGACGAATTGCGACAGCACCAAAGCAACAAGCGAACTTAGTAACAACGTTCTTCTTCACTTCATAGTAACCAGCAAAAGAGACCTTGGAAATTGAGTCAGCTCGGCGTGAGCCAACCTTAAACCAAAGTTCGCCAGTGTATTCAATTTTCGGGAAAATAAGTTCAGTAATTAATTCATTTGGGTGACGATCGATTTTACGAACGCCAAGAACAAAATCCTTAGCATCAACTAAACGAACTCCATCAACTGATTCGAGTTTTACTTTTGCATCAAGAAGAGCATCGATAACAATTGTGTCACCGGCTGGAGATGCATTACCGATATTTCCCGCAAGTGTGCAGAAATGACGAATGTTTGTTGAAGCAACTTCACTAATCGCTTTTCTTAATAAAGAAGGACAAAGCTTATGATGTTCAATTTCATGCATTGTTGCCGTAGCACCAATGTGAACACCATCTTTATCTTCGTAGATGTTTGCTAGTTCCTTAATATGCGAAACATATAAAACATCTTTATCAAATAAAGGAGCATAACCGGCAACATTCTTTTTAATAACCATCATGTCGCTTCCACCGGCAACGATGTAGGCATCATGGTTAGCTAAAAAGTCGAGAGCTTCTTTTTTGGTATAAGCAATTTTCTTTTCTACCATAATCCAGCTCCTTTCTTACTGGCAATTTCTACCGCTTGAACAATAGCTTGATAACCAGTGCAGCGACATAAATTACCGCTCATATGTGCTTTAATCTCTTCCTTAGTTGGATGAGGATTATGAGAAAGTAGAGATTGAGCAGCAATAATCATTCCTGGAGAGCAGAATCCACATTGGGATCCTCCAACTTCAGCAAATGCTTTTTGTAAAACATCAAATTGTTTGGTTTCTTTGAAACCTTCAATAGTAACAATCTCGTGACCTTCCACGTTGGCTAATGGAAGTAGGCAGCTATTCACTGAATATCCATCCATTAAAACAACACAAGCTCCACAAGATCCTTCACCACAACCTTCTTTTACTCCTTTTAAAGAGAAATGATCACGAAGGACATCAATTAAACGCATGCTTGGGTCTAAATCAACAGCAACATCTTTGCCATTTAATTGAAACTTAATGCTTGTCATGATTAATCACCTCCATGATGTATTCTGGTGTAGCAGGAATCTTATTTACTTTGTGACCGATTGCTTGTTCAATAGCAAGAGCAATCGCTGGAGCTCCACCAACGAGAGTTAACTCACCCATTCCTTTGGCGCCATTAGCACCATAAATAAATGGGTTATCAATAAATGCTGTCTCCATAGGAGGAGCATCTTCAAATGTCGGAATAATGTAGTCGGATAATGAACGATTACGGAATTTACCATCTTTAATTCCCATATGTTCAAGATAACCGTAACCTAAACCTTGGAGCAATCCTCCATCAGCTTGGCCAACGGCAATACGTTCATCAACAACTCGACCAACATCATAAGTTGACCAACAATGATCAACTTTAATCTGGTAACTTACTGGATCAAATGAGACTTCAACAATGTTGACACCCCAAGAATAAGATGGATAAGCGTCACCTTGCATTGTATCTTCATCCCAGTGGATATAACTTGGTCCGACATAACTTTCAACATGTTCTTGTCGAACTCCACTCTTCCAGATTTTCTTTAATTGTTTAGCGGCTTTTTCCATCAGGAAACCAACAATAATAATTGTTCTAGAAGCCGCGGTTGGTCCGGAGTCAGGTGTATGATCGGTATCAGCTGCCTCCATTGTGCATTGTTCAGCTGGTAAACCAAGTGTGTTAGACACAATACGTGCTAAGGTTGTACGGTTTCCTTGGCCAAAGTCAGCACTTGAAGCATAAACATGGACATGATCATTCTCATCTTTGATGAGTTTGACTTTACCATTAATAATTGTTGATTCACCTGAACCAGTAAATCCACATCCGTGAAGGAATAAGGACATACCGATGCCTTTGTTAGATCCTGGTTTAGCGTATTCAACTACTTTGCGTTTGTAGTCGGACATTTCCATGGCTTTGTCTAATAACTCAGGAAGAATAATTGGGTCATGGAATTCACCAGAATTTGTTGTGATATCTCCTTGTTTTGCAAGGTATTTCATTCTTAACTGTAATGGATCAACTCCAAGTTCTTTAGCAACATGATGGATAAACATTTCCATTGCAAAGATTGTTTGTGGAGCACCAAATCCACGGAACGCTGCAGTCGGAACGGTATTTGTACAATAAACATCTCCAGCCACATCTAAGTTTTCAAATACGTATGCATTGCATGAAGCGATGAGCGCACGTGATAAGACAACACCAGAGCAGCCTTTGTAGGCACCACCATTAAGTTTGACACGAATTCTTAAACCAAGAATCTCGTTATTCTTACCGATAAATGCTTCGTATGTTGAAACGGATGGGTGACGTTTTGTTGTATAAGCCATATCTTCAAAACGTTCAAAACACATCTTCACTGGGCGATGAATTTTGTTTACCGCCACAGCAAGTTGTGAACCTGTTAAGCTTGGATAGTGTTCTTTACCACCAAATGCTCCACCAACAGCAGGTTGTTTAACACGAACTTTTTCTGGAGCAATACCAAGAGCTCGGGCAACAGCCTTTCTAATGTAGAATGGACATTGCATTGAACCAGTTAAATAGAACTTATCATCTTCATCGATATAGCAAAGAATACCTTGAGGTTCGATATAGGCTTGTTCTTGATAACCAGTCTCATAAGTTTCTTTAATTGTTTTAACAGCGTTTTTCTCAGCTTTAGAAAAATCGCCTTTTGTAAATTCTTTATGAATATACGAATTCACAAGATCGTAAACTGGTTTTTCTTCTTCATAAATAACCGAGATTTGCTGGCATAATTTGTGCAAAACCTCTTTATTTTCTCCGACAAATAAACCAATTGCTTCACCGACATAATTAACCTCTTTGTCAGCAAAAATTGGCCAATCAGAGAAGATAATATTAACAACATTTTCACCAGGAATATCTTTTGCTGAAATCCAATAATAACCTTCTGGAAGTTCAGGCAGTTTGATTTCCTTTATCTTTCCTTTAGCAATTGTTGATCTCACGGTTTGAGCATAAAGCATTCCTGGCAACACAAAGTCATCAGTAAACTTCGCTTCTCCGCGAATCTTTTCAGGGAAGTCAATTTTTGGTGTACTTGACTTATAAAATTCCATTATTCTTCCACCTTTGTATATGTGAGAGCTTTTACTGGGCACTTCGAAACACAAAGTCCACAGCGGAAACATTTCTCGCTGTTGAATTTTGGTTTACCATCCATTTCAATCGCAAAGTATGGACAAACTCTAGAGCATGTTCCACAACCTGTACACTTACTGGCATCAAGTTTTGGAGTGTCACCCATACCAAACATGGCATGGTTTTCTAATTGAGTATCAATAACTTCTTGGACAGATTTAAATCCATATTTTTCAAGAGTTGCTGGAAGGTCAGCAAGAATCTTGGCATAAAGTTCTTTACCTCTAAGCATTGCTGCCGAGAGCATTTGAACACCGCTTGCGCCAGCGAGAAGGAATTCAATAACGTCGCTAGCTGAAGCAATTCCACCGACACCAATTACAGTTAATGATGGTTCGGCTTGTTTAATTGTATAAACAGTTGCTAAGGCAATGTTCTTAATATAAGGTCCACTGGTCCAAGCAAAACCTTTTGCGTTTCCGTAGATAATGCTACGGGAAGCAATATCGATTTTCATTGAAGGACCAAGGGAGTTAACAGCCACAACACCATTCGCACCATTAGCTTTGATTGTATGAGCAAAACCTTCTGGATCTGGCATGTGGGCACTAATTTTCATATAGAATGGTTTCTTGGTGTGTTTACGAATTGTTGCAACAGTTTCACCAAGCGCATTCAAGTCGTTTCCAACATAGTGAGTAGAAACTTCAAAGGCATCAGCAAATTTATCAAGAAGAGGAATTAAAACTTCCATATCTTCTTTGGTATAACCAACTGAAATGATAAGAGGTTTACCAACTGACTTCTTTTTGTAATATGGTAAGAACTCATTGAGCCACTTTTCCTTAGTGTATTCTGTCCATAATTCACAGTTCATGATGTAATCACGATCACCATAAATACATGGGTGTGGGATGTGAGCATCCTTTGTCGAGATTGTTTTTGAGACAATCGCACCAAGTCCAGCGACTTGTTCTAACCAGAGCATTTTCTCGGCGTCACCAACAAGTGGGCCGGCAGCTGGCATGAGTGGGTTTTCTAGTTTTAACCCATCAAATTTTGTTGAAATATCCATCGTTATTCCTCCTTCACTTTGGACCATAAATTACTCGCGAATTTGCGAGCTTCAATAACTTCATTAATAAGCTTTTTGCTGGTGATTTTGTAATCTTTAACACGTTTTGTACCAGCAGTATAAACATCGCTTGGTTTTAAAGCTGGGAATAATCCGTAGAAGAGATGACCAAGTGCATTTGATGCATCCATTTTTGTAAATGGAGTGTACTTCACACGCATAAAGTCAGCTTCATAACCTTTCTCAAATTTTCCAAGCTTTAAGCCTAAGCGGTCTCCGACATATTTATAAGAGTTTTCAATCATTTGATGAACATCTCCAAGGCCAATACCTAAAGGAGATTCGCTCTTCAAATGACCAGTATAAAGAACGTTGTTATATTCGTTAGCCATGTTGGAACTTAAACCGTCGTTTCCAACCATAACTGGAATGCCATAATCTAAATATTTACGGACATTTGGAAGACCGACAGCATTGTTCATATTGGATGTTGTATTAACAACCATGTAGCATCCTCTTTCCTTAATAATTTTAAGTTCTTCATCATTAAGATGAACACCATGAACAATTAAAGAGTTTGGAACAAGTAATCCAAAATCATCAAAGCGTTTAATAATTGGTTTTTTGTATTTTTCTTGTGAATCTAATTCATCATCTAGTGCCTCGGCAACGTGTACGTGTAAAGGAACTCCGTTTTGTGCTTTAGCAACTCTTCTAAGTGTCGCATTTGATAGCGACATTGAAGCATGCAATCCAAATAAGCCTTCACCAGGATAACGTTTGGCGAAGCTTTTGTTTTCTTTAATACAATCGCTAACGTTATAACGATCGCTTGTTTCAAAGCAGAAAATTCCATGCATTTTCAGTGGTCCGACAAAAGCTTTTCTTAATGACTTCAAAGAACCAACGATTTCTCCGGATGCATGGTGGTCAACAACTGATGTTACACCATTTAAAAGGAATTCTTCGCCAGCGCAAATTGCGGAATAGTAAGTTTCTTGATTAACAAGTTTTGCATCAATCTTCCACCACATTTGATCCAAGATTTGCTGGAAGTTTTTCGGATTGAACGGTAAAGC